>SDBV01000131.1_pt1 | contig 90972 bp, 92 predicted proteins | sample 2277081 | NCBI WGS metagenome assembly SDBV01 (sample SAMN10402039, study PRJNA504765) | marine sediment metagenome | isolation source: marine sediment core GS10_PC15, 223 cmbsf | place: Arctic Ocean: Southern Knipovich Ridge | collected 2010
GACCAGGCTTGGCACGTACTACGGTGTCGGCAGCATGTGGGCCGAGGGCAACGCCAACCCGCACCTGGATGAGGACATCGAGCTTGGCGACCTGACGATTCTCGGCACGTATTACGGCGCCAGCAACGGCGGCGTGGACGCGATTCCCGAGCCGGCCACCATGAGCCTGCTCGCGCTAGGCGGCTTGGCTGCGCTGAGACGTAGACGGAAGTAAGCTGCCCGGCCTCACAACCGAACAAACACTCAGCGGGCGGCGATCCTTATGGTAGCTGCCCGCTTTTCTTGCATCGGCTCCGGTCGGGCGAGAGCTGGCCAAATGTAGGATGTCGGCCAGGGCGGCAAAGGGGGCAAGGTAGGCAAGGCGAATTGCCGGCCGGCAAGTGCGAGTTGTGGCCGCCCGTGGCCGCCCGTGGCTGCCCGGTTTTGCACGGTTCTTGCCGCCCACGGCCTCGCTGGGGTAGTTATGGCACGCAGTTCCTGCGCGCTGCCGACCTTCGGCCTGCAGCCGGCATGCCAAACCCCCGGCCGGGAGGCGCAGTTTTCGGTGACAGAGGCGCGGACAAGCGGCGAGCCGCGGGAGAGCAAGAGGGGGAAGAGGAGCCGGGGAGCAAGATGAGCCGTGCGGCGACCTTCGTCCACCTACGCGCCGCCTGCAGGCCAAAGGCCTGACATGCGCCAGCCTGGGGCGAAGCCCTAGGAATCGGCCCGCCCGGAATGTCTGAGCCCTGAAGCGGCGATATGAAGGCCCGCCCCGAGCCGGTCAGATGCGCACCGAGGGCAGAGCTTGATCATGTCGCCCTTTCAGGGCTTGATGATTCTGTGGGCGCGCCTACCTAGCCCTTCGGGCCAGGCTGATACACGTGAGCCTCGCCTACCGGACTTCGGCGCCCGTACGGGCAGTCGAGTCGCAGGCAGAGCTTTGGGCTCGTGGTCCTATTTATGTCTTCCCCCGCAGACCTGAATTGCCTTGTAGCAGCCGCGAGGTGTAGTAGAATGGGAACAGTTCGTCTCTTGGGGAGCATCGCCAGGAAGCCGAGGAGCATACGCCTCGCCGGCCCGTTGGCCGTGGGTCGTTTCGCAATGCGAGGTGCAGGAGAATGAGCATACATCTGCACATCAAGGAGAGTTAACGATGACCAAGCGAATGATTGTTGCGATGATGACGGTTGTATTGTGTGCGGCTGCGGCGCTGGCTGAAGACCCCTATCAGGTCGCCTGGTCGCGACAGATTGGTACGTCGAGTGACGACCTCAGCCTCTCCGTGGCCGTGGATGTCTCCGGCAACGCCTACATCAGCGGCTATACCCGCGGCAGCCTCGGCGGGCCCAACGCGGGAAGCTGGGACGCCTTCCTGACCAAGTTCGACGCATCGGGCAACGAGCTCTGGAGCCAGCAGATCGGTACGTCGACTACCGACATCAGCTACTCCGTGGCCGTGGACGCCTCCGGCAACGCCTACATCAGCGGCTATACCAGCGGCAGCCTCGGCGGGACGAGCGCGGGATACTATGACGCCTTCCTGGCCAAGTTCGACGCGTCGGGCAACGAGCTCTGGAGCCGGCAGATTGGTACGTCGACTTATGACTACAGCCGCTCCGTGGCCGTCGACGCCTCCGGCAACGCCTACATCAGCGGCTATACCGGCGGCAACCTCGGCGGGCCCAACGCGGGAGGCACAGACGCCTTCCTGACGAAGTTCGACGCGTCGGGCGCCGAGCTCTGGAGCCAGCAGATCGGTACGTCGAGTTCTGACAAAAGCTACTCCGTGGCCGTGGACGCGGCCGGCAACGCCTACATCAGCGGCTACACCGGCGGCGATCTCGGCGGGACCAACGCGGGAACCTGGGATGCCTTCCTGACCAAGTTCGATGCGTCGGGCGCCGAGCTCTGGAGCCGGCAGATCGGTACGTCGGGTTACGACTACAGCTACTCCGTGTCCGTGGCCGCCTCCGGCGACGCCTACATCAGCGGCCACACCCTCGGCGATCTCGGCGGGACGAGCGCGGGGATCTGGGACGCCTTCCTGGCCAAGTTCGACGGGTCGGGCAACGAGCTCTGGAGCCAGCAGATCGGTACGTCGAGTAGCGACGAGAGCTACTCCGTGGCCGTGGACGCCTCCGGCAACGCCTACATCAGCGGCGCTACCGGGGGCAGCCTCGGCGGGCTCAACGCGGGGTTCTCCGACGCCTTCCTGACCAAGTTCGACGCGTCGGGCAACGAGCTCTGGAGCCGGCAGATCGGTACGTCGAGTGACGACGCCAGCTTCTCCGTGGCCGTGGACGCCTCCGGCAACGCCTACATCAGCGGCTATACCCTCGGCAGCCTCGGCGGGCCCAACGCAGGAGACTATGACGCCTTCCTGGTCAAGTACGAGGTCCCCGAACCGGCCACGATGAGCCTGCTGGCGATGGGCGCCTGCCTGCCGCTCTTGAGACGGCGAAGCCGATAGCGCCTGCGGGGTGCCATGCTTCTGCCTACAGAAGCATGTGAATGAGGCCGGGGTCAGCATGCTTCTACAACAGCGTAGAAGCATGGCACCCGGCAGTTTGTATCTTGTATCTTGTATCTTGAGATTTGTTGTTAAACGTTCGACGTGGTTGCCACTTTGCGGCAAACCACGGTGCCCAGCCATCTAATCTTGCCAGCCAGCCTTGTCGCATGCACCAAGGCGCCCCGTCGGGGCTTTTCCATTGGCCGATCTATCCCCAGGGCCTGCTCTTCGAGCTACGCCCTGGGCTACTCAAGACGGCCGCGCCCGGGCCTCATTGGAATGCAAGGCGGCGAGAGCGGAGATGCTGGGGAACCCGCTGGCTGTTGGGGCGTCCAAGATCGATAGACTCAGCCGGGCCTCTTGGAAACGGGCTGTCGTCGGGCCCGTGTGGTGGTCGATAGAGCAGGTACGTGCAGGTGCGCCCCGCGGGCGGGCGGGGTGCCGTGGTTTGCGACTTGGTCGCAACCACGCAGGTGGGCGCTTGTCAGGATCATCGGGAAACGTGGTTGCCGCTTTGCGGCAAGCCACGGCACCGGGCAAGGAAGAAACGGGCATGCGCCAAGGGCTCCAATGAAGATATTTGTTGTGAATTGTGGAAGTAGTTCGATCAAGTACCAATTGTTCGACATGGCCGATGAGTCCGTGCTGGCCGGTGGCCTGTTGGAGCGCGTGGGCACGGGCGATGCGGTGTTGGAGCACCGCGCGGGCGATAGCGAATATGAAATCGAAGTTTCGGCCCCCGACCACCGAACGGGCGTGGGCATTATCCTCAATATTCTCGCGGATCCGGATCGCGGCGTGTTGGGCGACGTGAGCGAGATCGACGGCGTGGGCCATCGCGTGGTACACGGCGGGGAGAGCCTGACCGCCTCGACGCTCATCGACGATGACGTGCTGGCGGCCATTAGCGCCAACGTACCGCTGGCCCCGCTGCACAACCCGGCGAACCTGGCCGGCATCGAAGGGGCGATGTCCGCCATGCCGGATGCGCCGCACGTGGCGGTGTTCGATACGGCGTTCCTGGCAACGCTGCCTCCCGAGGCGTACCGCTACGCCGTTCCCAACGAGTGGTACACGGCGCAGAAGGTCCGGCGGTACGGCTTCCACGGCACGAGCCATTACTACGTGACCCACCGGGCGGCTGAACTGCTGGGCAAGAGCGTGGGCGAAGTCAATCTGATTACGTGTCATTTGGGCAATGGTTGTTCGATGACGGCTGTGTCCGGCGGGGTGGCTGTGGATCATTCGATGGGCATGACGCCGCTTGAGGGCCTGGTTATGGGCACGCGCAGCGGCGACGTGGACCCGGCGATAATTCCGTACATGGTTGCTGGGGGCATGAGCGTTCAAGACGTTGACAAGGCCCTTAACAAGCAGTCTGGCTTGCTGGGGCTCAGCGAGATCGGCAACGACATGCGGGATCTGCTGGCCGCGGCGGGGGAGGGCAACGCCAAGGCCCAACTGGCCATCGACGTGTTCTGCCGACGGATTGTGAAGTATGTCGGCTCGTATTACGCTATACTACCTTCGGTGGACGCCGTGGTGCTTACCGGCGGGATCGGGGAGAACTCCCTGCCCGTGCGTGCGGTGATTTGCCGACAGCTTGCAACGCTTGGCGCCCGGTTCGATCCGGATCGCAATGTAGCCACGGTCGGCAAGGCGGGCCCGATCACGGCTGACGGCTGTGATTTGCCCGTGTGGATTGTCCCGACCAACGAAGAAGTTATCATCGCTCGCGACGCCGCCAGGTTGGTTTCGTGATGCGACGTTACCGGCACGGCAGAAATACGCTTGCCTGAGCGTTGCCGACCGGGTCTATTATAGGCAATTGGACCTACAGTATGCGGCTGCGAGGAGTGCAGCCCGACCATAGGAGTCAATCATCATGCGCAGCGACGTCAAAATTGGAATCGCCGTCGGCCTTCTTGTGGTTGTCGTCGGTTTGGTGTGGTTCGTATTCCTGGACACGAAGCCCGATGCTCTGGAAGCTGGTGTTGGGGGTACTGTGACCGTGCCAGACTTCGACCCGCCTGAGCAGGATCCGCCCCCACCGCGGATCACTCACACACCCTCAACCGGGTCGGCCGGCACGGAAACTGCATTGCCTTCGGCAACTACGGGGACGGCGGAATCTTCGCCCCTTGCCCCGGGCCCCAGTGCCCCAGTCGTTATCGGCGAGCCGTCCGGCCCGACGGGTCCCGTTGTGGGTTCTACCGGCTCGGGATTACTGCCATCCGCTGGCCGTGGCGAGAGCTTGCCCAGCTATGAAGGCGCCGGTACTGCTCTGACGCCCAGCACTACGCGTCGCGGCTCGGGCGGATCATTGACCCGGACGGCCTACACCGAAGAGCCCAGCTATCTGAGCACGCCGCCGGGGACTGCCGGTGGTGGCGGGCGAATCGGCGAGCGCGTCGGTGGCACATCATCGACCGTGTCTCGCGGCGGGACGGCGTCCGCGCCGGCCGGGCAGATGAGAATTTACATCGTGACAGCGCAGGACACGGGCGGCCTATGGGGCATCGCCAAGAGGGAGTACGGCGCAGGCAAGTACCTGACCCTCATCGAGGACGCCAACCCCGGCGTGAACAGTAACACCCTCAGGCCGGGCCAGGAACTGAAACTGCCGCCTCGGCCCGTCGAATCACAGGAAACGGGCCAGGCCGCATCGTCGACCGGGCCACCGGCTGGCGCGCCGGCGGGCTCTGATACGTATGTCGTGCAGGAAGGCGACAGTTACTGGAAAATTGCCGCGGCGAAGTACGGCGACGGCTTGTTCCACTACGTGTTGGAAGAGGCCAACCACGTTGGCGCCAATGACCTTCGGCCGGGCATGGTACTGATCGTGCCCCCCAAGCCGGCAACGCGCCCCGGGGGCGGCGAGACGGCAACGAGTTCGTCGGGAGCAGCGACGACGGGCGGGGCGACTATCGTGGCTGGGCCAGGCGAGCGGGTCTACACTATCGTCTCCGGCGACAGCTACTGGAAGGTCGCCAGGAAGATGTACAACAACGAGGGTCGGCTCTGGCCGGCCATTCAGGAAGCGAACCCCGATGTCTTGCCCCTGAAGATGCAGGCGGGCAGACAGTTGCTGATTCCGTCGATCGAGACGGCCCGCAGTGCCATCGGCCTGAGCGAGTCAGGCTCGGCCGGCAGTTCGTCGGGTTCGTCAGGCGAGTCGTCCGGCTCGTCAGACGCCGAGCGTACCGGCAGGCCGGTCTTTCACTGATAGTTTTTTGGCAACCGGCATATGACAAGGATTGTCAAGCCGGCGAAAGACTTATCGCCCAGTGGGCGAAAGTCCGATAAACATCGCAGGGATGGGATGTACTATGAAGGAAAAATGGATTTTTCTCACCGTGTTCGTTTCAGTTCTCGCTCTCCTTGTCGTCGGCTGTGGTGGCGAGGTAGAGGAAGAGGTCTCCACGCTAGCCGAGCCCCGTGAGCGCGACCTGCGCCCCGACGTGGCAGGTACGGTCGGGCAATTTGCCCGCGGCGTCGACGGCAGCTACATGCCAGTGCTAGGCTGTGGACTGGTAATCAACCTCGGCAATAAGGGCGCCTCCGAGGTCCCGCCGCATCTGCGGGAGTACCTGATCAAGGACATGGTCCGCCAAGGCATCGGGCTGCGGTCGGGCGATGCGGGCAATCTGTCGCCGCGAGATATTCTGGCTGACTTGGACACGGCAGTGGTCATCGTCAGTGCGCTGATTCCGCCCAGGTCCCTGAGGGGCGAACGTTTCGACGTCGTAGTGACTGCCCACAGCGCCACAGGCACGCAGAGCCTGGACGGCGGCATTCTCATGCCGACGGAACTCAGGCTGGACATCGGCACTTCGAGCGACCCGTCGGCCGGGTCGAAGGTATGGGCCGTTGCCGGCGGGCCAGTGATGCTCAACCCTTTCGCTGAGCAGTCCGATGTGCTGCAGCTCCGCGAGGGACGCATCGTCGGTGGAGGTAAGGTATCTCGGAATCGGCGGATAAGCCTGATGCTCATCCGCCCGGACCACCAGATGGCCGACATGATCCAGGAACGCATCAATTCACGGTTCCCGAGTGACAAGAAAGTGGCGACCGCGAAGGATGGTCAAGTCGTCGAGATAGTTGTTCCGCCGGCGTATCGTGGCGATCAGATGCATTTCCTGGACTTGGTTACCCACCTGCCGCTCAATAGCAGCCCGGAGGCCAACGAAATTCGCGTAAGGGACCTCGTGGCGAAAATGTCCGAGCCCGACGCGCCTCACGAAGGGATCGCCCTGGTCCTGGAAGCTCAGGGCGGGCAGGTGATCCCCGTAATCAAGCAGCTCTATGACAGCGATGTCGAAGCGGCGGCGTTCTTGGCCGCTCGGACCGGCATGAGGCTGGGCGACAACGACGCAGCAGAGGCGGTCCTTGCCATCGCGGGAAAGCCGGGCGCATTTCAGGTGCCCGCCATCGAAGCCCTGGGCAGACACCGGGGCCTGCCCAGAGCAGATCTGACAATGCAAAAACTGCTCGACGACGAGAACAACATGGTGCGAATTGCCGCTTATGAAGCGCTCCGTCGTCGCGGAAGTCGCGCGATCGTGCAGATAGACGTCGATGGCCTGTTCAGCTTGGAGATCGTGCGGTCCAGCAAGAACATGATTTACGCCACTCGGACCGTCAAGCCGCGCATCGTAATATTTGGCAACGATCTGCAAGTGAAATCGCCGGTGTTCTTCAATGCGCCGGACGATCTGGTCACCATCAACGCCAACGAGGGGAGCGACGAGTTGGTTCTCTGGCGGAAAATTCAGGTCACCGGCGGGGTGAGCGACAAGTTTCGCATATCTTTCGACGCCGTCGAACTGGTCAAGACTCTCGGCTCGCCCGCCGAATATGGCCGCGACGGAGAGATAGCGGGTCTGGGCCTGACCTACGGGCAGGTTGTGGGCGTCCTTTACCGCCTGTGCGAGCAACAAGGGGTGGACGCCAAGTTCGTCTTGCAAGGCTTGCCCGGCGACCAGGAAATGCTCCAGCGGGTCGAGGACTTCGCCCTCGAAGATGATGACGCTGCCGAAGATGAGCAAGAGGACGGCGAGGCCGAAGATGATGACTTTCACATTGGGCCCTATATATCGGGGGCTGGACAGTAGTTGGCCCTACTGGTAGTATATTCACATCTCCAGCCAGGAAAGTGTGTGTATGAAACTCAAGAAGCTCATAATGGTCGGCTTCAAGAGCTTCGCCGACAAGACGGCCTTTGATTTCCACGAGGGCATCACCTGCGTGGTCGGGCCTAACGGGTGCGGCAAGAGCAATATCGTCGACGCGATGAAGTGGGTGCTTGGTGAACAGTCTGCCAAGACGCTTCGCGGGTCGGAGATGCAGGACGTCATATTCAACGGCTCGGCCACACGCAAGGCGAGCGGCCTGGCCGAGGTGACGCTCATTTTCGACAACTCCGACGGCCTGCTCAAGCCGCCGGGCGACGGCGATGCCATGGCCGACGGGGAAGTGTCCGTCACGCGACGCCTGTTCCGGTCCGGCCAGAGCGAGTACCTCATCAACAATATCACCGCCCGCCTGCGGGACGTCCGCGAAATGTTCATGGACACGGGCATTGGTGCAGATGGGTACGGCGTGATCGAGCAGGGCCGGGTCGGAATGTTCCTCAGCGCTTCAGACGACGACCGCCGGCAGATATTCGACGAGGCGGCCGGCATCAGCAAATACAAGGCCCGCAAGAAAGAAGCCCTGCGGAAACTCGATCGCGTCGATCAGAATCTTTTCCGGCTTAACGATATCCTGGCTGAGGTGGAGAAGCGCCTCCGTTCGATCAAGCTCCAGGCCGGCAAGGCCCGCAGCTACACCGAACACTCCCAGCGCCTCAAGGAAATCAAGGCCCTCCACTACCTCGCCCAGTACCACGCATTCTCCTGCCAGCGGTCAGCCCTGCAGCAACGCACGGACTTGCTCAAGGATCAACTCGCCGCCGCCGTCGCCCAGGGCCAGCGGCTGGAGAGCACCCGCCACGGTGCGGAGGTCGAGGTTGCGGATCTGGAACGCATCGGCCGAGGCATGCAGGAACAACTCGGCGCCGCCACCGGCGAGACGACAGCCAGCGAGCAACGCATCGAGATGCTCACTTCGCGCGTCGAGGAACTCGGCGAGCAGATCATCGCCGCCAGCCGACGCTGTGAGGAACTGGAAGCCAAAACGCAGACTGTCACGCAGGAGATGGTCGAAACGCAAAAGCAACTCACCGGCGCCGAGGCCCAACAGCGTGAGCTATCCGCTCGGCACGTCTCCGTCAATGAGCTAACGGAGGCAGCCGGCTTGGCGATAAGCCAGCTTCAGGCGACCATCGAGCAGGTTAAGGATGGCGCCGTCGAACTAATGCGCGAAGCTGCCAAGGTGCAGAGCGATCTGCATGCAGGCCAGATCCGGCGAGATAGCCTGACCCAGCAACATCAGCGACTAACCGCCCGCGATGAGCAAATCTCCGAGGCGATGGGGCAACTGGTCAGTCAGCGTGCGGCCTGGCAGGAGAAACTCTCCACCGTGGCCCACGGCATGGCCGACGACGAGGCCCGCCTCGCCGACGCTCGCAAGCAAGCCGAGCAAGCGGGCGAGAATGTCCGTGCCCTGCGGACCACGCAGAACGATGCTCGCGAACTTCGCAGCGGCGTCCACAGCCGAATGGAGACGCTGGGCGAATTGCTGACGCAGCTTGAAGGCGTCGGCTCGGGCACTATGGAAGTGCTCGCAGCCGCCCGCCGAGGCGAACTGCCCGGAATAATCGGCATGCTGGGCGATTCGATCGAAACCGACGTGGGCCACGCCATGGTCGTCGAGGCGGCTCTGGCTGGCGCCGACCAGTACCTGCTGGCCGATCGCTGGGCGGACGTACCGACCGACCTGCTGACGGAAATGCTCGCCGAGAAAGGTACTGTCGAGGTGCTGTCCATGGATCGGCTGGGGGCCCTGCGGGACGATTTCAACCTGGCCGACTGCCCCCAGGCAAAGGCGCGGGTGATAGACTGGGTGACCTTCGATAAACGTTTCTCGCCGGCGATGTGGCGATTGTTGGGTAAGACACTCGTCGTCGATACGCTCGCAGACGCAGCGGTGGCCCGACGACATGCACCGGCCGATTTCCGGTTCGTTACGCTCGCCGGCGAAGTGTTCGAAGCCGACGGCCGAGTTCGCCTGGGCTCGGCCCACGGCGGCACGGGCGTTATCTCCCGCCGCAGCGAACTTGCGGTCCTGCAGAAACAGTTGACGCAGCTCGACGAAAATCTTGCGGCGCTGGCCGACGAATATCAAGCCGCCGGCGCTCGCCGCGACGAATTGGATGCGGCTATCACGCAGCTCAGCGGCGCCGTTCAGCAAGCGGGCACCCATCGGGTGGAAATCGATGGCAGCTTGGCCCGCGTTGACGAGCAGATTGAGCAGTATCGTCTTGAACAGCCGGTCCTGGCCGACGAACTCAATGCCGTGCAGGAGGAGATGGACGCCCTGACGGCTCGCCGGGCCCAGGCCCAGGACCAGGCCGACCAGTTGGAAACACAGAAGGCCCACCACGAGCGCCACGCCGAGCAACTGGACCAGCAACTCGCCGCCGCACAGCAGCGTCAGGGGCAGTTGGCTGACGAGCTGACGGACGTGAAGGTATCGCTCGGGCAAGTGCAGGCCCGCGCCGACGCCGATGCCAACGCCCTTGCCTCGCTCACCGAGCGGCGAGAGCACATGCAGCAGGACCTCGCCGCACACCGCGAGGAAATGCAAACCGCTCGCCAGCGACGCAACGAGGCCGAGCAGACCATCGAGCAGACCCGCGCCGCCCTAGCCGACCTGCAGGAGCGTCGCGAGCAGTTGCAGCAGGAAGTGACCGACCACGAATCCTCCCGCGAGTCGTTGGCCAAGCGCCTTGGGGAGATCAAACAGCAAACAGAAATGCAGCGCGCTCTCCAGGATAAATCCAAGGACGAGGTCAGCGGCGCCCGCCTGCGGGCCGGCGAACTGGACGTGCGGGTGGAGAACCTAATCGCTCGGGCGGCCGACGAAATGGCTATGAATCTGCTGGAGCTGTATCCCAACTACCAGCACGATGAAGATCGCGACTGGGACGCCGTCGAGGCGGACATACACGACCTCCGCGGCAAGATAGAACGCCTGGGCAACGTGAACCTCGATGCGATCAACGAGCAGCAGGAGCTCGCCGAGCGGCAAGAGTTCCTGGCCGGTCAGTTGAACGATATCACCGACTCGCAGAAGAAACTCATCGAGCTCATTGACCGTCTCAACGAGGAAAGTCGCGAGCGGTTCATCGAGACGTTCCGGGCTGTGCGGGAGAACTTCCAGGAGCTGTTCCGCAAGCTGTTCGGCGGCGGCAAGGCCGACTTGATACTCACCGACGAGGAGAACGTCCTGGAAAGCCGCATCGAGATCATCGCTCGCCCGCCGGGCAAGGACTTGCGGTCGCTTTCGCTGCTATCCGGCGGCGAGAAAGCCAAGACGGCCCTGGCGCTTATCTTCAGCTTCTTCCGCAGCCGGCCGTCGCCGTTCTGCCTGCTGGACGAAGTGGACGCCCCGTTGGACGAAGCCAACACCGAGCAATTCGCCCGCATGCTGCGTGACTTCACCAGCAACACGCAGTTCATTGTGATCTCCCACGCCAAGCGGACGATGAGCATGGTGGATGTGCTTTACGGCGTGACGATGCAAGAGCCCGGCGTATCCAAGCGCATAGCCGTCAAGTTCGAAGACGCCCACGAAATGGTGGCCGAGCAGGGGGAGGCCGTGGGGGCGTAGCGAAGAGGGCATAATCGTGTTGAACACTGCGCGGCGGATCTCCTGATCCGCCGCGTTCTCATGCGCCGTCCCAACGCTACGGTTGCCTCCGCCGGGGCGGTCGGTACAATGCTTGGTCTGTGAGACGCAAGAATCCCGCCGCAACGCGAAGTAAGGAATAATTGATGGAAATCGCGAGATCCGACAGGCTCACAAGCCTGCCGCCGTACCTGTTCGCCGACCTCCGCCGAAAAATGGCCGTTGCTCGCGAGCAGGGCGTCGAGGTCATCCGCATCGACATCGGCGACCCAGACCAGGCCACGCCCGATCCGGTAATCGAAGAGCTGACCCGCGCCGTCGCCGACACCACCGACCCCGACCGCCACCGCTACGGCTGCGACCGCCCATACGCCGAGCTGCCCGTCGCCATTCGCGATTTCTACAGCCGCCGCTACGGCGTAATGCTCGCCGAAGACCAGGTCGTCACCACGATGGGCTCGAAGGACGCGATCGTAAAGTTCTGCCTGGCGGTGATGAACCCCGGCGATATCGGCATCGCACCCGTGCCGGGCTACCCGACGTACAACATCGGCCACGTCTTCGCCGGCGGCGAGACGTTCTACGTGGACCTGCTGGCCGAGAACGATTTTCTCGTCGACTTCGACGCCATCCCCGCCGACGTTGCCAAGCGGGCGAAAATCCTCTGGCTCAATTACCCCAACAACCCCACCGCCGCCACCGCGCCGATCGAGTTTTTCGAGCGTGCCATAGAGTTCGGCCGGGCGAACGACATCCTCATCGCCCACGACTCGGCCTACAGCGAGAACACCTACGACGGCTACCGGGCCCCCAGCATTCTGCAGGTGGCCGGGGCCGACGAAGTGGCGGTCGAGTTCTTCTCGCTGTCCAAGGCCTTCAACATGACAGGCTGGCGGACGGGCTTCGTCGTCGGCAACGCCTCAGCCGTCGCGGCGCTCAACGCCGTCAAGGAGAACATCGACAACGGTTCGCTGCGAGCCGTGCAGATGGCGTCGGCCAAGGCGCTCAACTCCGCCGAGGAGTTCCTGCCGCCCATGAACGCCATCTACCAGCGCCGGCGAGACATGGTCGTCTGCGCGCTCAACAGCCATGGCTTTGACATCACCAAGCCCAAGGCCACCATCTATATATGGGCGCCCGTGCCGGCCAGGTACAAGGGCGACAGCGGCGCGTTCGTCGCCGAGTTGCTGGATAAGACGGGCGTCATGGTCACGCCAGGGCGAGGCTACGGCGAGGCGGGCGAAGGCTTCTTCCGCATCTCGCTGAGCTACCCCGACGAAGTGCTCGCCGAAGCGCTCAAGCGAATCGTCGAAATGATGGCCTAGGGCTCGCGGCCCGCGGCGCAGCAGGACTGACATGGAAATCCGTATGGAACATACCGAGGGGCTGGGCAGGCTGGCCGAGGTGTGGGTGGACGAGACACTGCTGGCCGTTTGCGACGGCGTCAGCAAGGCGGGCCGGCGCGCCCGCGCGGGCGTGATCGAAGGCGTGGCCTTTCAGTACGTCTGCCAGCAGGGGTTCTCGCTGGCAGACGCCGCCGCCGACAACGTGGGCCAAAAGAAATACCTGGACCCCGTCCGCCAGTGGGCTTACGTGGGATACGGGCAGATCGTGTCGATCATGCCCGTGATTGTGGACTTCGGCCTGCTGCAGATGCTCGACCCCAACTGGGTGACCGATGAATCGCTCATCGGCCGATACGTAGCCGTGCCCATAGACCGCCTGGAAATCGCATGGGCCAACAAGCCCGACTGGCCCGAGGAGATCGCATAATGACTGATCAGGTTGTCACCGCGTACATCGCGATGGGTAGCAACCTCGGCGATCGGGAGGCCACGCTTGCTCGCGCCATCGAACTCATGGCCGCCGTCGATAGCGTGGCGGTCGTGCAGACCTCCAAGCTTATCGAGACGGATCCCGTCGGGGCGGCCGGGCAGGGCAAGTACATCAACGGGGCCGTCGAGATCGAAACGACGCTGACCCCGCATGAGTTGCTGGCGGCGCTGCAGGGCATCGAAACGCAACTCGGCCGCGACCGCGCCAACCAGCAGCGGTGGGGCAGCCGAACGTGCGACCTGGACATCCTGCTGATGGGCGACTTGGTGATGGGCGATCTGGAGCTGACGATTCCCCACGCGCGGATGACCGAACGGCTGTTTGTGCTGCGGCCTCTCGCCGAGATCGCCGGGCAGGTCGTCCACCCCGGCTGCGGCAGGACGGTCGCGCAATTGCTCATCGACTGGGAGAGATGGTATTGACGGCGCGTCTGATCAGCGTGATCGGTCCGCCGGCCGTCGGCAAGACCACGCTGGCTGAATGGCTGGCCGGCGCGGTGCCGGCCGAGCTGGTCCGCGAGGACTACGCGGGCAACCCGTTCCTGGCAGATAGCTACACCGGCGACCGCCAGGCATGTCTGCCGGCCCAGCTTTACTACCTGATGTCGCGCGTGAGTCAGCTTTCGCGCGGGGCCTGGCCCGCCGAGGGCTTACTGGTGAGCGATTATGGCTTCTGCCAGGACCGCATCTACGCCGCGATAAAACTGGACGACGACGAACTCGCCCTTTACGACCAACTGGCAGCTCGACTGGCCGGCCTCGTCGTAGCGCCAAGCATGGTGGTCCACCTGGATGCGTCGGTGGCGACGCTGCAATCGCGGATAGCCGCCCGGGGCAGGCCCTTCGAGCGGGCGATGGACGAGGCGTTTCTCTCGCAGATCCGTGGCTCATACGATAACATTGAGGGCGTGCTGCCATGCCCGGTAATTCGCGTCGACTGCGACGCGGCGGACTTGCTCGCCTCCCCAGGCCGGGACAGCCTGCTCAAGCAGGTGCAGGCAGCATTGCAGAAACCATGAAGATCGTGACAACCATCGCCGAGGTCCGTTCGCTGGTGGCCCAAGCCCGGGCCGGCGGGCAGTGCGTGGGCCTGGTGCCTACGATGGGCGCCCTGCACGAGGGGCACCTCAGCCTGATAGACGCCGCGTCGAGCGAATGCGACTTCGTGGTGGTGACGATTTTCGTCAACCCGACGCAATTCGCCCCCGGCGAAGACCTTGCCGCCTACCCCCGCACGGCCCAGGCCGACCACGCGGGCTGCGAGGCGCGTGGCGTGGACGTGCTGTTCCAGCCGACCACCGAGGAGATGTATGGCGGCGGCGGGCTGACGGAGGTAACGGTAAGCAAGCTGTCACAAACGCTTTGCGGGCGATCTCGGCCCACCCATTTTGTCGGGGTCTGCACGGTGGTCGCCAAGCTGTTCAATATCATCCCAGCCGATCGCGCGTACTTCGGCGCGAAGGACTATCAGCAGGTCGCCGTCATCCGACAAATGGCCGCCGACCTGAACTTCCCTGTCGAGGTCGTCACTTGCCCGATCGTCCGTGAGGCCGACGGCGTGGCGATGAGCAGCCGGAATGTCAACCTGAACCCCACCGAGCGCAAACAGGCGCCGGTTCTTCACACGGCCCTTCGGGCAGCCGCCGAAACCATCGGCCAAACCCATCCGCCTGCCGGGCAGGTCATCGCCGATATCCTGGCCCGCCTGGCCGCCGATGTGTCGGACGGGGAGGTCGATTATGTACAAATTGTCGATCCTCAGACGCTGGCGGACGTAGAACAGACAGATCGGCCGGTGCTCATCGCACTTGCCGTCAAGTTCAGCCAAGCGAGGCTCATAGATAACATGCTCGTTGATGTTGAGTGGGCGAGCTAAGAGAATGGCCCTCGGCAACTGGTAGAGATAATCAGTCAGACATATTTATGATGCGAAAGGTTGCAAGAGAACATGTTGCGAAAAGTACTGCGAGCGAAGATTCATCGAGCCACGGTCACCGAGGCCCAGCCGGATTACGTTGGCTCGATAACGATAGACGTCGATCTGATGGAAGCTGTGGACATCGTGGCCGGCGAGTGTGTGCTGGTGGCGGATATCGAAACGGGCTCGCGATTTGAGACGTACGTTTTCACTGGTGAGCGTGGCAGCGGCGTGATATGCGTTAACGGCGCGGCGGCAAAACTGGTAAATGTTGGCGACAAGGTGATAATCATGGCGTTCGGATATGTCGAATCAGCCGAGGCCGGCAACCAGAATGCGTCGGTGGTGCTGGTCGATGAGGCCAATCGCGTGACCAGAAAGATATGAGTGATACGCGCCGTTGCACCGATAAATGGTGAAGCCAGCGGGGGGGATGCTATGAAGCCAGCGGGGGGCTGTGCAGGCTTTGATTGAATTGTTGCTATTTCGCCGATCGGCGTTCTGCGATACGAAAGGACAGGAGATGCGAATCGGACAGGTTATGATGACGATAGGCCTGGCGGCGGCCCTTGCCGCTCCGGCCTTTGGACAGGATTCTACGGCTATGGCCGCGGCAAACAAAATTGGCGCCGCGAGTCTGGCGACCATCTTATGGGAGATGGATGAGGGTGCGGGCCGGCAGAGCTACAGCTCCATGGCCGTGTGTGTGGCCGTGGACAGTGAAGGCCGGGCTACCCTCATGGCGTTGGGCATGAGCGCAACGGCGACCGCCGAAGAGTTCCTCGATCTGCGGGTGGTGCTGTCCGGGATTGATGGCGAGAAGTTCGACGCTGAGTTGCAGGGCGTTGACTCTCTTACTTCAACTGGGTTGGCTTTTGTCCGAATCGAAGGGGGCCACAGCTTGCAGCCCGTTGAGTTCGCCCGGGAGTCGGGCCTGTCGATAGGCGATGAGGTCGTTTCCGTCGGGCTGTTGCCGGCAGAACTGGGGGGGGCGACATATGTCGGAAAGGCCAATATTGCCACGTCCATCCGGACCCCAGACACTGTCTACATGGTCACCGGGGGTAAGCTGACGGCCGGTGGCTCGCTAGTGCTTAACAGCAAAGGGGCAGTGGTTGGCATGGTTAGCCAACAGATGTGGTCCCCTCTCCAGATGATCATTCAAAACCGCCCCGTCACTGTGCCGACACGAGGCCAGCGGTGGACGGACTCCTTCCTGCCGGTCGATGATTTTGCCGGCGTGTTTGACCGCATACCGGACAGTCCTGCCGACGTAGCGCCGGTGGCCTGGCTGGGCGTGCTGGGTGCGGAGGCTGTTCGGAAAAATCTTTGGGACGGTTATGGGCTGGCAAGCACGGGCGTGAGATTGTATGACGTCATACCAGGCTACGCGGCGGATAATGCGGGGCTTGTCGACGATGATATTATTGTGGCGGTCAATGGCGAGCCCCTGGAGCAACTGGCCACGGCGGACCTGACGGCCGGCCAGATGCTTCGCGATATCGCTCGCAAGGGCGTTGGCGCGGAGGTGCGGCTGAATTACGTCCGCGATGCAGAAGAGCGTAGCACCACGATGACGTTGACCGCCTGGCCTACGCGCCCGGATCAGGCTCCGCGGCACATCGATGTGGCTACGGGCCTCCGCCTCAGGGAAAAGGTCGAGCTGGACAAGTACATCGACGGTGGCTTGGCGGGGGATATCCCCGGGATTCTCATTTTGGACGTGGGCCAGAACAGCCCCGCCGATAGCGCCGGGCTAAAGCCTGGCGATTTGATTACTTCCATCGCTGGGCAGCCCGTTCGGACGATGGATGTATATAAGAAACTTATGGCCGAGCAGCGGGCAAACACGGCCATTGATAGGATCGATATGCTGATCCGGCGTGGAGATCAGGATAAGGCAATCAGCATCCGGCTGGACTAGGCGCGGCAGGCCACAAAGAACCGGTGGCGCCACATCAGGCAAGGACGTGAGATGAGACGATCGCTAGCAGCAGTCGTATTAGCGACAATCGTAGGCAGTCTGTGGGCTCAGGCTGAAATGACCGAGCCGGCCGAGACGCCGGAATTCGTTTCGGCTCTGGCCGCTGACAGCTTGGTTAATTCTGCGGGCTCTCTTCTGACGACCCCCGGTGCGCAAAACAGGGGGGCCCGGCTGGTCGCGTTGGCTGAGTTCGCCAGAGAGCTTGATCCACGAAATGTGGATGCCTGCCGAGTCTTGGCCGACGTCTACTTGATTCAGGGCGATTCTGCCGGGGCCGCCGAAATGTTGCGGATATGCGTCGACGCCAGCCCGTCGGACAGCGGCCTGTGGATGCAGTGGATGGCATCGAGCCTGTTCGCTTTGCAGACCGCTGAGGACAGGCTGGAATTCCTCGATAGTGTTGTCCGCGATGAGACTTTGCCTCGTTCCGTCCGCGCCGAGGCCACGGTGCAATACGTTGAAGTACTGATAGGTCACGGTCAGCAAGCCGAGGCGGAAGGGCTCTTTGCCAACGCGCTGAAACTAGACCCCTATCATGCTGGTGCGCTGCAGGGCTGGGTGGAAATGCAGGGAAGCATCAGCGTCGTCGACAGTGCGAACGTGATGTTTCGCACGTTGCGTGGCTCGCCGCTGGACGCCAACGTCGCCCACGACCTGGGCGTGCTGATGGGCGAAATGGGCTTGTGGCGGGACTCTCTGAAGTTCTTTGACCACGCGTGGGCTCTGGCCGTGCGAGATATGGGCATCGAAGCTATTCCGGCGATTTGGGCAGCGGAGTACGCCAACGCTTTGGTGGACGCCGGGCAGCTCCAGCGGGTGGTTGACATCTTCACGCCGCTGCTGGAACAGTATCCCAACAGCGTGGACATCTTGTCATTGCTTGCCGAGGCCAATCTAGGCCTGGGCCTGGAGGGCGAGGCCATGCAGTTAGTTGAGAGTATTGAGAAGGTCTACGGTATCGAGTCAGACGGGGATCTGACCAGCTACGATATCGAGAAGGCCATGTTCTACCTGACAACCAAGCCGAACACCCGTCTGGCAGACGTGCACGCCAAGGCGGCCCTTCAGAACGTCGACGCCGAAGTGCGTGAGGCATCGGCGGTGCTTCAACGAATATTGGGTGGCGCGGAGCTGCGCGCAGGCTCTGTCGATTCGGGCGTGGCACGCCTGAGGCGAGTGCAGGGCGTTGATATTTACGCATCTGTCTTCCTCGCCGCGCACCATTTCGCCGCCGGTGAGATCGGGCTCGGCCAGCAGGCTATCCTCACCGGGAGCAAGGTCAGCCGTAGCGGGCCGGCCTTTCGTCGCCTGGAGGCGATGGCGCGCGAGCATGATGTCAGCATTCCCCCCGTGGCCGGGGCGGCTCAGGTCAGCAGGATGGCGCTGGACTTTAACGACCTGTACCTGGAAATTGGGCTGCACCCGGAGCGATTCGTGGAAGTCAGCATCGTTCCGCCGGAGAGGCCCTTTGCCGTCGGCGAGCCGATGGTCCTGACGATGGAAATCCGCAACATCGGGCCGTTGGCGATTCCGATCGGGCCTGGCGGGTTGTTCGAGCCGGTCGCCGCTCTCCAAGTGGAACTCACCGGGCCATGGGAAGAACCCAAGCTAGTGACGAGTATGGCGTTGGTAGTTTGGCCCGCGCCTCAACGGCTGGCGCGAGACCAGGTCGTGCGCCGTCAGGTAAGGCTGGACACTGGCCGGCTGGGTGCGTTGCTGGCGGCCCACCCGCTTGATGAAATCAGCGTAACCGTCAGCGGCATAGTCGACCCTGTTCAGCGTGGAGACGATCTGAGCGGGTCTTTGGCAAATGTGGGCATGTCGCCCGTGACGGTAACTCGGCAGTCCGTGATGAAAGCTGCCGACGGTGGCCAGCCGGGCATTGATGCTTTTCGGGATGCCATGTCGGCTCTTGACGCCGCTGCCGATGCGGATTCCATTCGTCCGCGCGCCCAGGCTGCCAGGCAGGCGGGGGCTTTGCTCGCCTTGTTGGCGCGGATCGACGCAGGCCAGACCGACGCGCCGCCCGAGGTGCCGCTGGAGACGATGCGGTCGCGGCTTGTGCAGGTGCAGTTGAAGCTGATGGAAGATGATAGCCACTACGTGCGGGCCGAGATGGTCCATTCGCTGATATTGGCGGGTCGGGGCGACCGTGTGTTGGTGCTGCGGATGGGCCTGACTGACCAGTCTCCGCTGGTGCGGTTGCGAACGGCGGAACTGCTCGGCACTTTGGAGGATCAGGCCTCGCGGGAAATGCTCTTCAAACTCGCCGACGACCTCAATCCACTAGTGGCTGAGATGGCGACTATCTTCTTGTCGGGCCAGTCGGCAGAGGATGAAAACGACTCTGAAGATCAACGCCCGACTGAGACGGGCTCTCCCCAGGCGGCAGAGACCGCCGACGAGTCCGATTAGCCCCATCCCGCCGCCCGGCGGCAACCCAGCTGGCGGCGCTTGCTACGTCGCACGGCAGGGGGTAAGCTCTTGCGGGGACGCCTCCTGACACCCCACCACGATCATGAAAGATACCCTCGCACGCATATTCCGAGTACTGTCCTGCCGTCCCAGCTATATGTTGCTGACGGCCAGTGACGCCGATTTGGCCGACCAGCCGCCAGCGCGGTTCGCCCGCGCGTGGTTGGGGGTGCTGACGCTGTCCCTGGCCTGGGGAGTGGCGATGGCGGGTCTGTGGTCGGGCGTGTGGCTGGCTTTTGGCGACCTCTACGCGGGCTTGCCGCTAATCCCGGCCCTGTCCATCGTTATCGCCATGACGCTGTGGCTGTACCGCATTGCCGCGCTGTCGCTGGCCGATGCCCTCGTCGGCCAGGCCAATAGGGCGTTGGGCACCAGTGTGATCGTCGTGTCCCTGCTGGTAGCCACCATAGATTACCGTGGCTGGGGGGGCATCCCGTCAGGCTTGCCCGTTTGGCTGCAATGGCTGACACCTTACCCCCAGCTCCGCGTGATGGTACTGGCGCCCGTGTGGGGGGCGTGGGCTATGCTGGTGACTTGTCGGTTCCGCAGGCCATCCGCCGACACCGCCCCGGCAGTAACCGCCCTGGCCGATGGGGCTGGCCCGATCGTTACGACATTGTCGATGGGAGCGATGATGGCTGCGACGATATGGTGGCTGCAGTTCCCGTCGTGGACCGTGGTGCTGATACCGGCGGTGACGGTTATTGTCGCCGTAGTAGGCGGCCTGCTGCTGTGCCGCAAGGCCGGCGGGCTGACGCGTCAGGCCCTGCTGGCCAATAATCTGCTGACGCAACTTGCATTCTGGTTTGCATATGTAGCCTGCCTCTGACGGATCGGGGCCGAGCCGCTTGCCAAGCCCGCCTGCCCGGGCGTATACTCATACGTAGCCAACAAGGAGTACAATCCATGAAAACATATGAAGGTGAACTGGTTGCCCCGGGCAAGGCGAAGTTTGCTCTGCTGGTTAGCAGGTTCAACGAATTCGTCACCAGCAAGCTGCTGGGCGGTGCCGTCGACACGCTAACGCGCCACGGTGTAGCTGAGGCGAATATCGAAGTCGTCTGGTCGCCGGGCAGTTTCGAGATTCCGATTCTGGCCAAGCGACTGGCCTCGTCAGGCCGATACGCCGCCGTCGTGTGTCTCGGAGCCGTCATCCGCGGCGGGACGGACCACTATCAGTACATCGCGTCGGAAGTGACCAAGGGCATCGCCCAGGCGGCCATGGACACCGACACGCCGTGCATCTTTGGCGTGCTGACGTGCGATACCATCGAGCAGGCCATCGAGCGGGCCGGCACCAAAGCCGGCAACAAGGGCGCCGACGCAGCCGTCGCAGCCATCGAAATGGCTAATCTCATCTCCCAGTTGCCGACCAAGGCTTCGGGCGGCAAGTAGCCCATCGTGAGTCAGCCGCATCGCGCAAGACGTTTGGCCCTGCAAGGCCTTTGCTGCCTGGACGTACAGGGCGAAAAGGTCGCAGACCTGGTGGATGAATTTCTCAGCCAGTCCAAGGACGATCCAGCCACCGTCGCATCCGCTCGGGAGGTGATGGCCGCCGCCGTCGCCGACCGCGACGAGTGCGACAAGCTGCTCACCCAGCACGCCAGCCGGTGGGACCTGCCGCGGCTGGCGATGGTGGACCGCAACATTCTCCGCCTGGCCATCAGCGAACTCCGCGCCTGCGCAACGCCGATGCGCGTGATAATCACCGAGGCCATCAAACTCGCTCAGGAGTTCTCCACAGCTGAGAGCCCCCGCTTCATAAACGGCGTCCTGGACGCAGTAGCCAAGGAAATTGCCGGCGAGATCGCCCCGATCGCCCCCAACGGCGAGGATGGGGAGTAGCCGGGCCCGCCAGCCGGCGCCCATGCGACGCCTGTCGCGGCGGGCTGGCTTTGCTGCGGATCGCCAGCCCGCCGCGCCGGGGGACGTGGCATTTTGTGAGTCAATCGCTACAATATCGCCAATGGCGCCGAAGGATCCAATCTCGCCCACGACGATTGCCGTGCTGTTGCCCAACTGGGTTGGCGACGCGGTAATGGCGACCCCCGCGCTTCGGGCGCTGCGGCAGCGGTTCGAGTCGGCTCGGATAACTCTCATCGGCCGGCCCGCGCCGCTGGCTGTGCTGGCCGGGGCCGAGTTGGGGGATGATACGCTGCCGGACACTTCCGCTAAGTCGCCCGTTATTATCAACCTGCCGAAGATGGCGGGGCAGCTGCGGCGGCGACGCTTCGACCTGGCGGTACTGCTGCCGAACAGCTTTCGCTCGGCGATGCTGGCGTGGCTTGGTCGGGCCAGGCGGCGACTGGGCTACGTCCGAGACGGGCGCGGCTGGCTGCTGACGGACAAGCTTCTCCCGCTACGATGCGCGGAGGGAGAACTGCTCGTCCAGCCGGCGAGGGATTATTACATAGGACTACTCGCGCCGCTGGGGATCACCGTGGACGACAAGCGGATGCTCCTCACAGCCACGCCGGACGGTGAGGCTGCCGCCGACGACCTGCTCACTGCCGCCGGGCGAGACCACGCCACGCCGTTGGTCATGCTCAACCCCGGCGGGGCGTTCGGGCCCAGCAAGCTTTGGCCCACCGAGCGATACGCCGCAGTGGCTGACGACCTGATGGCCCGATGTGGCGCGCAGATCATCATCAACGCCGCGCCGGGCGAGCAAGCCCTCGCCCGAGCCGTCGCCGACGCAATGGCCGCGCCCCCGCTGATAAACTTCGCCGACCACGACAACACGCTGGCCCTGCTCAAGAGCCTCATGGCGCGCTGCCGGCTTGTGATAACCAACGATACCGGCGCGAGGCACGTCGCCGCGGCAATGCATGCGAGCGTGGTGACCATCTTTGGCAGCACGGACCCCGGCTGGACGACCATAGATTACCCGCGCGAGCGGATTGTCCGTGCGGACGTGCCCTGCGCGCCGTGCCAGAAAAAGCATTGTCCGCTGCCGCCCGGGCCCACGTTCCACCAGTGCATGCAGGCCATTGGCGTCGACGAGGTGTTGTCGGCGGCTGTGGAATTGCTCGCCGAGGCGCCCGCGCCCGCCGGGGGAGGTGCCTAATGACGGTACGGATTCAGTGCGATACGTTGTTGCTGACGCTTCTGCGGCAGGAGAGGCTGGATACGGTCGCGGGCGCGTTCGCCTACAACATGGGGCGAGACCTGCTCAAGGGGGGCCTGGCAAATCGCCGGCGGACGCGCGTTGAGATCAACGACGCGGAGGGCAACACGCGCATCCTCTACCTTAAACGTTACGGCCCGGAACGTTTTGGGCAGGCGGCCCGCCGATGGTTCGAGCACGGCCGGCGGACAAGCCCGGGCGGCGTGGAATTCGATAATATCAACGCCGCCCGCTCGGCGGGCATCGCGACTATGGAGGCGATGGCGTGCGGGGAGGAACTCGCCATGGTCGGCGCCAAGCGCAGCTTCCTGCTGGCCACGGAAGTGCCCGGCGACGCGCTCGAACGCTGCTTTGATGACTTCCTGAATCGCAACGCGGACTCGCCGCACGCGGTGACATCGGTGACCGGCAAGCTGGCGGGCCTGGTGGCGGCTCTGCACCGGGCGGGTTACGTTCACCGGGACCTATACGCTTCTCACGTTTTCATGGATGAGTCGTCGGGTCGGGCGGAGCTGTACCTGATCGACCTGGCGCGGATGTTCCGCCCGAGACGCCGCACGTTCCGCTGGCGGGTGAAGGACATAGCCCAACTGAAATACTCCATGCCCGCTCGCTGGGTTGACGAACATTGGGACGGGTTCCTGAAGGTCTACTTCGCCGGGGCGCCGGCCAACGAGCCGGTGGAGGCGTGGACGCAGGCCATTGATCGCAAAGTTGCCTGGATGCGGGCGCGGCACGACCGCAAGCTACTGGCGCAAGCAAATACCGAGCAGGGGGCCGGCCAGTGAAGGTCGCGCTGATTATCGAACGAATGGACCCCGCGGGCGGCGGGCGCGAGTCTTCCACGGCGCAGATAGCGGCCGAGCTGGCCGACCGCGGCTGCGAGGTGTCCGTTATCTGCCAGCAGGCGAACTGGGCCCGCGACGGCGTGGAGATCGTCGCTCTCGGCAAGCGCGGCCTGACGCGGACGGCGACGTTGCGGCATTTCATCGCGGACGTGCAGACGGCGCTCGATGCGGGTCAGTGGGATATCGCCCACGCCATGCTGCCGGTGCCGGGCGCTAATGTGTATCAGCCACGTGGTGGCACGGTGCCCGCGCAAATCACCGCCAGCCAGCGCCGGCGGAGCCCGATGGGCGCGCTCTTGTCCTCGATATTCGAACCCGCCAATCGTCGCCGCGCGCTTATGAGCCATCTCGAGCGGCAAGTTGTCGCCGATGAATCGGTGACTTGCCTGGCCGTCAGTTCGATGGTCGCCGGTGAGTTTGAGGAGTACTACCAGCGTTCCAGCGGCGTGCGCGTTGTGTATAACGCTGTGGCCATGCCGGAGATAGACGACGAGCAGCGGGCCGACTGGCGGCAGAAGCTGCGATTCACCCTCGGCGTCACGCAAGACGATCCCGTGTTCATTACGGTGGCCAAGAACTTCGCCCTCAAGGGTGTCAATGAGGCGATCATCGCGTTCGCCGAGTGGATAGACCGCCGCGGCCACAGCATAAATGCCAAGCTCGTGGTGATAGGCCAAAAGAACTTCGAGGGCTACCAGCGCATCGCGGGCATGCGGCAGGCGGGCGCGAAGGTGGTGTTCATTCCGCCGACCGACGAGGTGTTCAGGTACTACGCCGCCGCCGACGCGTGCGTGCTGTTGAGCTGGTACGACCCGTGCAGCCGGGTGGTGCTCGAAGCGGCGCGGTGGGGCATTCCTTCGATCACGACAGCCTACAACGGCGCGTCCGAGGTGCTCGAGGGCGGGGCGGGCATCGTGGTGTCGTCTCCGAGAGATCGGCCGGCCGTCATGGCGGCTTACGAAGATATGTGCGACCCGGTGTGGCGGGGCGTGCGAGTTGAGCTGTGCCGCGGGCTGGACGCCACGTTGGCCATCGGCCGGCACGTGGACGAACTGTTGGACGTGTACAGAGATATCTGCGAGGAAACACGATGATACATCCGTTGGCGATGTTTGGCGGCTTTCCGCTGTTTGCGTATTTGATTGCGTCCACGCCTTTTGGCCCGATCATGGGCAGGCTCCGCGGCGTGGACCTGCGGGCCTGCGGCAGCGGGAATGTCGGGGCGACGAACGTTGGGCGAGTGCTGGGTAAGCCGTGGGGCTACTCGTGCTTTCTGTTGGACGTAGCCAAGGGGTTCGTGCCGGTGTTCGTAGCGGGCAGGCTGATGTTCGATGCCGCCGGCGACGTGCCGGCCGCCGGCGTGCAAGCGGCGTGGCTGTTGGTGGCGGCCGGGGCGATATGCGGCCACGTGCTGTCATTTTGGCTGGGGTTCCGCGGGGGCAAGGGCGTTGCCACGGGCCTGGGCGCGGTGTGCGGCGTTTGGCCTTTCCTCACGTGCGCGGGTCTGGCGGCCCTGGCGGCGTGGATTCTCGTGACGATGCTCAGCCGCTACGTATCGCTCGGCAGCATCGTAGCGTCGTTGGTGTTCTTCCCGCTGTTCGTGCTGCTCAACCGGATGTATCTGGGCGAGTGGCGGCTGGTCTGGCAGCTCTGGCCGATGGGAATATTCGCCCTCGCCTTGCCGGTGATGATAATCGTCCGCCACCGCAGCAACATCACACGCCTGCTAGCGGGCACGGAGAACAAGATAGGCCAGCAGAAGCCATCGGCCGACTAGGCGGGCTACGCGACGCCGAAGCGTTATCAGCGACAGCAGGTCATTGGGAGAGGGGATGGACTCGACGGGCCTTCGGCCTGCGTTGGCAGAGCAGGCCAATCACTCCGCATCCCACGACTGAAAGCGTCATCGGCTCGGGGATGGTGTCGGCGCCACCGTTAGAGGCGCCGTAGTACGTGCCGATGGTCGTAAGGTCGCCAAGCTCGATCAGCAGGTCCAGATGCCGGTTTGCGTTGCCCTCGGACCACTTGTCGCCGATGCCGTAGTACGTGCCGATCGTCGTCAGGTCGGCAAGGCCGATCTTCCCATCCAGGTTGAAATCGCCATACTCCGTACCGAAGATGGGATTGCCTCCGCCGTCGACGGCTGACGTCTCGACCAGGAAGTGGACGAGGTAATCCAGGTCCATCAGGTCGATGTTGCCGTCGCCGGTGATGTCGTAGTCGCCTGCGGTGGGCGCTACGCCCGTGCGGAGGTAATCGCCCATCAAGTCGATATCATCGCCATTCACGCTGCCGTCGGCGTTCCAGTCGGCGTCGAGGCCTTCGATGAAAGCGACCACGCCGCGGCTGTAGAGATGTGCTGTGCCCCATCGTAGCCCGTGGGTTTCTATGTTGGCAAACGCGCCGCTTACCGTTGCGCCCGTCCAATCGAACAACTGATAGGTCGTGCCGGCCAGGCTGGCAACGTCGACGCCATCGGCGAAGTCCAGCTCAAGCGTGCCGTCCAATGACGCGGTGACGCCACTGTCGAAGGCGATAGTCGACCCCCAGAGATCGTCTTCGAATACCATTCCAAGTGTCCTGTCGGACTGCACCGCCATTTGACCTTCAACGAGAATGCCGATGCCGCCGTCATAATCCCTGAGGTACATCGAAGGGTCGGGCCATGCCAGGACAAGCTCCTCGACCCGGCCGTCGGCCAAGATAGCGTTCCTCGTGTAGTTCATTATCGTTGGGTTGCCTGTGCTGCCGCGCAGATCCAGTCCGGTCACCTGTGCGTAAATGAAATTGACGTTCGATATGACGGCATCCTGGAGGGAGACATTGTTGAGGCCAGCGTAGGACAGGTCGGCGCCCGTCATATCGGCGTCATTGAGAGTCGTGTTGTCAAAATCGGCTTGGAAGAGATTAGCCCCCGTAAAGTCTGCCCCCCGGCAGTTCGCATCGAACATCTTAGCATGTCTGAGGTTTGCACCGGCCAAATTAGCCTCGGTCAGGTCCGAACGAGAGAAGTTGGCGAAGCCCAGTGTCTTTTCCGCAAAGTTCCAACCCGAAAGATCGTTGTCCTCCAGGCGTATGCCCTCCAGGTCGCCGGCTTGGTACGAATACGTACTGTACAATTGGCCCGACGTCAGATTCGTACCGGCGAACTCCGCGGAGTCCAGCCGTCTTTGCCGTTCAAAGTTCAGCTTCGCTCCGGTGAAATCCGCGCCGGTCAAGTCCGAGCCATTGAACACGGCCTCAGCAAGGTCCATGTAGGCGAAGTTCCAGCCGGAGAGATCATTATCTGACAGATCTATCTCGTGTAAGTCCTTGGCGGCGTAGCTGGCGGTGCTGTAGAGCTGGGCGGCAGTGAAGCCACGTGCCGTCGTGTCGGAGAAGTGCGCGCTTTCAACGCCCGCCCCGGCGAAGTCCGCGCCTGTGAGATTCGACCTTGACAGATCCATATGTCGCATTCGCTGGCCAGCGAAATCCCAGCCGGAAAGGTCGTTATCGCGCAGTCCGATAGCACCTATCTTCCCGGCGGCATAGCTGCCCGTACCGTAGAACTTGGCGGCGGTGAGCCCCCGCGAGGTCGTATCGGAAAGATCTGTGCCCACTATATTCGCCCCTGTCAGGTCCGTCCCCGTCAAGTAGCAGCCCGTCAGATCCATGTAATTCATCGTCACGCCGGAAAAATCCCAGCCGTTCAAATCATGGCCGGCCAGCGATATCTCTAACAAGTATCCACTCTGATAGCTGGCTGTGCTGTAGAGTTGGGCGGCCGTTAGATTCGTCCCGGAGAAGTTAACATCTCGAATGACCGCGTTGTCGAAATGCATCCCTGTCAACGTCGCGCCGTTGAAATCGACGAACGTGATTTCTGCGTTAGAGAAGTCGGCGTCCATCAGGTCCGAGTCCTCGAAGTACAGGTGCGTCATTTCTGCGCCATTGAAGTTGGCCCCTGTCAACGTGGACCTGGCAAAGGACGGCTTGCGGCGCGGATAGCCAGTGATTTGAATGCCCGCAAAATTCCAGCCGCTTAGATCATTGTCTTCCAGGCCGATGTCATACAACGTGCCGCTGGCATAGTTGGCCGTGCTATAGAATTGAGCGGCAGTGAAGCCCCCAGCGGTAGTGCCCGAGAAATCCGCCATTTGTATTTCGGCGCCGCTGAAATTCGCGCCGGCGAGCTCCGCGAAACTCAGATTGGCCTCGACGAAATCCGCTCCCGTCAGATTGGCGCCGGACATGTTAGCATTGGTCATGTCCTGCTCCGTCAGGTCCCATCCGGACATGTCGTTGTTGGCCAGGCCGATCCCCGCCAGATCTCCGGCGGTGTAACTATCGGTGCTGTAAAGCTGGCTGGCCGTTAGATCGGTGTCAGAAAGGTCCGCGCCTACGATCTTAGCGCCAGTGAAGTACGCCCCGGCGAGATTCGCCCGGGCCAGATTCGTTCCGGCAAGATTAGCCCCGGCCAGATTGGCGTCATCCAGATATGCATCTACCATATCCTGGCCCGCAAGATTCCAGCCTGACATGTCGTTGTTGGCCAGGCCGATCCCCGCCAGATTTCCGGCAGCGTAACTATCGGTGCTGTAAAGTTGGCTGGCCGTTAGATCGGTGTTCGAAAGGTCCGCGCCTACGATCCTAGCGCCAGTGAAGTACGCCCCGGCGAGATTCGCCCCCGAGAGGTCCGCCATTTCGGCGTACACACCGGTCATGTCCACGCCGACCATGGAGCTACCAGTTAAGTCGACTCTGGCCAGGCCCGACATCGAGAAATCGGCCCCCGTCAGTGTCGAGCCGGCGAAACTGGCGTGGCTCATGTCGATACCGGCGAAAGTCCAGCCTGTCAGGTCCAGGCCCGCCATGCCGACGCTGTAGACACGCCCGGCCTGATAGTCGGCCGTGCTGTAGAACTGCGCCTGCGTTAGGCCTATGGCGCCCGAGAAATTGGCCCACGGCATGACGGTCCCCGTCAGGTCGGCCCCGGTAAGGATCGCCCCCTGGAAGTTGGCATGAGATATGCTGGCATAGATTATGCTGGCGCCGGTCAGGTCTGCGCCGGTGAAATTGGCGCTACAACTGGCGTCGAACAGCTGGACGTTCATCATATGGGCGTAGGAAAAGTCAGCGGCATCGAGCTGTGACCAACGCAGGTCTGCGTCGACCAGATCAGCGTAGGCGAGGTCGAAGTTGTACAGCCGGGCCCCCGGCTCGGCGTTGTACCAGGTCAGCAGCTCGCCATTGTCCCAGCGATATATCTGGCCACGCGCGGGCGCGCACACCAGCCCGATTAGTAGGACGCACAGGCATCGCTTGACGTTTATCATGACGGTCTCCTTAGGGCATTAGCCCCTGTCCCATGGTGCGGCATTCCCTTAATGGTCGGTCAGACTGTGCGGCAATTGGGCACGGTCTCAGGCTATATCGGAAATGGAAGATGTGCAGCGCAGGTGGAAAGTCCCCTTGCCCGGCCGGCCTGATGGCGCGCCAGGCCAGATGATATAAGGCGTTACGCGCGAGTGGGGGAGTTGGCGGGACGTGAGCTCCGCCAAGCGAGAGTACCTGGCAGCGGCGACAGCGAGGGCACCTACTCGACGCCGAGGCGTTTGCGGATGTAGTCGGCGCGGGCGGCGTCGCGTTGGTCGGTGGTCATGGCCTGGCCGAGAATCTTCTGCAGGTGGGCCGGCTGGGTCAGCAGGAACATGTCGTTGACCATGTCGAGCGACACGTCGGTGATTCGTCCGGTGTTCACGCCGAGGCGGATCAGCGACAGCAGGTGTATCATCTCGCCTGTGTCCATCATGCGGGCGACTTTGAGGGTGGCAAGCGCGCGGAATATTCTGTCGTCTATCTGCACTTGCTGGTTTCGCGACAGGCCGGCCCGGGCGGCGAGCTCGTAGTCGATAAAACTGGACAGCACTTCGTCGGTGAACTCGTGAACGATCTGCTGCTCGGTCTTGCCCAGCGTTGTCTGGTTGGACAATTGGAAGAAGTCGCCCGCCGCCTCCGTGCCCTCGCCGCCCATGCCGCGTATGGCCAGGTGCATGTCGCCGGCGGCGCGGAGGGCCTTGTCGATCGCGCCGGACATCGTAAGAGCCGGCATGTGCAGCATGACACTCACTCGCAAGCCCGTGCCGACGTTGGTCGGGCAGGCTGTCAGATAGCCGAACCGGCTGTGGAAAGCGAAGTCCAGCCGCTCGTCCAGCTTGTCGTCGATGGTGTTGATCTGCGCGATTGCGTCGTCCAACCGTTGGCCGCTGCGGAGGACCTGCATGCGGATGTGGTCTTCCTCGTTGACCATAATGGCGACGGTTTCGTCGGCGCTGATGGCCACGCCGCGCGGGCAATCGGCCTCGGCGTGCTGACGAGATATCAGGTGCCGCTCGGCGAGCAGTTGCCGATCCAGCTCGCCCGCTGCCTCGACGTCCACATAGAACCCGGCGTCACCGAGGACGCCGCTGTCCAGAATTTCGCGGCACAGGCGTTCTGCCAGTTCGCGTTGATGCTCGGGCGTGCACTTGCCGAGGAAGGGCAGCCCGGCCAGGTTGCGGGCCAGGCGGACGCGCGAGGAGATGACCACGTCGCCGGCTGGGCCGTCGCCGCGAAGCCATTCGCCAGTATGCCGGCTGAGTTCGGCTAGCGTCATGATCCTTCCGTTTCGTGAATTTGATCGCGAACGGCCGCCGCGCGTTCGTAGTCTTCCGTGGCGATGGCTCGCTTGAGTTCGCCACGCAGGCGAAGCAGGGCGGTTTGCTTCTGCTGGTCGCCGCCGGCGCGGTGGGGCACCTTGCCGATATGCTCAGTGGCGCCCTCATGTTCCACGCGCAGTTGCGGGGTGAGCAGCTCGGCGAAGGCTTCGTAATCGTGCGGGCAGCCGAGCCGATGGACCTTGCGGAATTCCGAGTACGTCATGCCGCAAACGTCGCAGGTCACGTTGTCGTGTTGCGTGTCGCCGCGGAGGACGAACTCTTCGAGCAACTGGTTGATGGGGATGTAAGCCTTGGGAGCTATCCCCTCGTGGGACACGCAATGATCGCACAAGTGCTTCTCGACCCTCTCATCGCCGAAGATTTCCGTCAGATGAACGGTGGCGGGCTTGCCGCATTTTTCGCATTTGTGGTTCATAACGCTATCTTCACTTTAGGCGGATCGGTCGCGGCAGTCAAGTTTCTCGGCCGTGGGGGTAGAATGTCGCGCTGCAGCCAGGGGCTTCGGTGACATTCACGCTGTGCAGCCAGGCCCCCCGGCCGTCCGGCGGGCACAGCTCGTCGGTAAGTTCCGCCGCGAGCTGGCCGGCAATGAACTCGGCGACTCGCTCGGCGGACACTCGGCCGTCGGCAAAGGCGGGCAGCGCGTTCAGGTCGCCATCGTGCAAGGGGGCGGCTATCTTCGCCAGAGCTGCATCGACGGCGAGGAAATCTATCACCACGCCCATGGCTTCGTCCAACTGCTCGGCGCGGAACGTTGCGGTCATCAGCCAGTCGTGGCTGTGGGCCGGCTCGGCTGTGCCGTCCGGCAGCGGCAGCGAATGCCTGGCTGTGAAGGCTTTCTGGACGTTGATCTCGTAGACCGCCATACGTTTATTCTACGCGCTGGCGTGGCGTGATGTCGAGAGGCCCGCCCGGCGAGACGGGCTGATTGTTTTCGCCCGGGCCATCGCGTGCTATAATCCGCCCGCTAACGCCGCCGAAAAACGGGCGGGTGGCTGCCGGTCAGCCGCTTGCCAACAACGAAATACGAAGGAGACGTAATGGCCAACTCACTCAAGCAGCTCCAGCAATCGCGTCGCGAACACCTCGAACGACTCACGGGAAACGACAAGCGCGATCTGGGCAAGCGCATCGCCGCCAGTCGCAAGCTGTTCAAGACCAAGCTCGCCACCGCCGACCTGCACAGCCATTCGAAGTACTCCGATGGGCAAAGTTCCGTCGCGGAAAACGCCGCGCGGGCCAAGCTCGTGGGCATCGATCTGCTGTTCGCCACCGACCACGGGCGGATCACCCAGAAGCGCGATACCGACAAGCTGCCGGGCGCGACTTGGGGCGAGGAAAGTCATTCCGGCGGGTTCGACATGGGCCTGCTCCAACCCAAGCGGGCACACAAGTATATGTTCAAGGAGCCCGCGGCGGAGGGCTTCGCCAAAGGGCGAGAGCTCTCGCCGTTCGTGTGGGCGGCCCATCCGGTTGGCTTCGGCCCGTGCACCAAGAAAGCTTTCAAGATCGGCTTCGACTGCCTGATGACCATCGACAACGTGGCCATGGAAGTACTCAACGGCTTTAACACGATGCGGTCCTACCCCTCCACGGGCGTGTTTGGCGTGAAGATGATGGATGCGTTGTTGTGTGCGGGCAGAACTGTCACGCCGCTGGGCGTGAGCGACGCGCACTTCCTGGTGGAGATCGGCAATAGCTGGACGGGCATAATCGGCGCGACCAAGAGCCCGGCCTCCATCATCAAGGGCCTGCAGGAAGGCCGATGCTTCGCCAGCGAGGCCCCGCTGCTGGAGCTGACGGCCAACGGCAAGCCCATGGGCTCGACCCTCAAAGCCAAGAAGGGCGGCTCGGTGAAGCTGAAGTTCCGCGCGGCTGACTCGTTCGGCCTGCAGTCCGTCCGTCTCATATCGGGCGGCAAGGTAATCAAAGAGATATTCGCCAAGGGCGCGACGTTGGTTGAAGGCACGCTCTCGCGCAAGGCCGTAAAGGGCACGCACTACCGTCTCGAATGCACCGCCAACGACGACCGCCGCGCGTTCGGCTCGGCGATTTATGTTGGTTAACAGATGCCATGGCTGCGTGAAGGAAAGGGAGTTAAGCATGAAACGATTGACAGTTCTGGTTGGCATGCTGCTGCTGGCGACTGTGGTAGGCTGCGGAGAGAAGCAGGAAGAAGATGCAGGCCGTGAGCAATTTGAGATGTCCCGACGGTACAACGAGGTAATGCGGCTGTACGACCGAGCGGTCTACGACGGGCTCTGGTCGCACGTCGATGACCTGGAAAGCATCGGTGAGGTGGATGGCTATGATATTGTTGGCGAGGCGTCGAAGCTCGCGGGCGAGTATCTGGGCCCGAACCTGGACTTGCTGAAGGCGTACTCAGATTACAGGCTGGCCGAACTGCCGCGCTGTGAGCTTGGTGATTTGTCCTCCTGGCAGACAGTCGGTGAGCCGGTAGAAGGCTCTATGATCATGTTGAACGGCACTACCCCGCTCTTCGGAAGGTTTATCGAGCCGACGCCCGAGGACCGGGAATTGCAGCGGAACTGGATGCTTATGTCGGGGCGTTGGAATGCTGTCAGCACGGCGAGAGGCGCGAGGTCGGCGCAACTGGTTGAGAGAGGCACCATGGAGATGCCATCAGTACTTGTGGAAGTGTACGGGGGAGTGAGGACGAGCGTACTGGATGCTGATTCGGCGTGTCCTGTAATAGTATTTGAAACAGGGCCGAATATTGTCATCGTGGCACTTGAGTGGAACGATGACGGATATTACGTGCCTACGAAAATGGAATCGATGGAACGCAAGGCGGGAAGTGAGTAAGGAATCGATATGAACACCCTCAAGAAGATGATGACCGACGGCATCTTTCCCGTCACGTTTCACAATTACAGCTCGTGGGGCTCGCCTGCGGGTCGGCCTGAGGCTATCAAGGACTGGGTGGACCTGGGTATCACCATCGGACGCTCGCCGGGGTACGACCCCGAGAAGCACAAGAAGGAAGACATGCTGGCCATGCTGGACGCGTGCGCGGAGGCGGGCATCAAGTTGTTCGTCAACGATGCCCGCGGCTCGGTGGGCGCGATGTCCAAGCACGACTGCGATGAGGACGCCTACAAGCGCGGCTTTGAGCAGTCGCTGAAGGACTTCGGCGACCACCCCGCCAACTTCGGCTACGACGTAGCGGACGAGCCGGCTGGCGATGCGATTGCCCGCACCTACCGCACCTACGCCATTCAGCGCGAGATGGCGCCGCACCTCACGCCGTTTATGTCCACGGCGGGCTACACGCCGGAGGGCGCCCACTGGATGGGCCTGCGGAGCTACCAGCGGTACATCGATGAGTTGGTGGAAGTGGGCGATCCGCTGATGCTGTTCCACGGCAGCTATTACATGCTGCACGAGAGCGACGACGCGATCGAGAAGCACTTCCTCACGCACAAAATGTTCACCGACGCGATGGTCCGCCATCGCCTGCCGGTATGGCTGACCCTGTGCTGCACGGGCCATTACACGCTGCGATGCCCGGATAAGGAGGACATCGCGTGGCAGATCGGCATTTCGACGGCGCTGGGCCATAAGGGCTTGGCGTGGTTTAACGTTTACAGCCATCGGCCTGAGGAGAACTACCGCTGGGCGCCGATCAACGAGTTCGGCGAGCGGACGCACACGTTCGAATGGCTGAGTTATGAGTTGCGTCGGCTGCAGAAAACCCACGGGCCTACGCTGCTGGGCCTGGAGTTCCAGAAGGCGTATCACATAGATAACGAGCGACTCGGTGGGTATGCCAACACCATCGATAGCGAGTTGGTGATGGCGGCAGAGGCGCGGACGATGAAGTTCCCGCTGATGATCTCCGAGTACAAGGACGCCCAGGGCCGTGACTACGTGGCGGTGCTCGCCAACACCAAGACCGGCTACGGCCAGTGCGTTATCACGTGGCACGGCAAGCCGACGGTTTACAAGGTCGGCTGGGAGGGCAAGGAGAGCGAGTACCGCGTGTACTTCGACGACAAATGGCCCGAGAACCCGACGAAGCAAACAGGCCCGTGGATGGGCCCGGGACAGGTGGTGCTTTATCGGGTCGAAGCGGACGCGGCGGAACGGCTGTAGGCGCGACACTGACGCAGGTACGGAAGGAACTCCCTTATGCTACAAGCCAGGCCATCACCAAGCTGGTTTTCGAAAGACCGCGAGATTCTCAGCGACCACCGGCTCTTGACCACGGTCAGGTTCGGATGGGTGCGTGAAGTTGGCTCCTTCCAGCTTGGCGGAGAACTGTTCAGGATCGACCGAGAGCCCGGGTGGGGGGCTTTTCTCCTGACGGGCGCGAGTCGTGTGGTTTGCCGGGCTCGCAAAGACGCTTACTGCCGGCGATTTGATGTAGATGTTGACGGCCAGAAGGTGACGTTGGCGCCTCGCTCGCTTTTCAGCAGAGCCTTCGTGCTGAAGAAGGCTGGCGTGATAGTGGGCAGAATCGAAAGAGCCTGGTTGTCAGGCAAAGCGACCATTGATCTGCCGGGAGCTTTACCCGAGGCCGTTCAGATATTCCTGTACTGGCTGGCGGCGATTATGTGGCGACGAGAGGACTAGACGCTCGCGAGCCACGACTGACAAGGATCGTTCAATGACAACACTGCAAGCAATCATGGACCGCGGCGTTTTTCCCGTGACGTTCCACAACTATAGCTCCTGGGGCTCCAAGGCCGGTCGGGCATCGGCGGCCAAGGACTGGGCGGACCTCGGCATCACCGTCGGACGCATGCCCGGCTACGACCCCGAGGTGCATAAGAAGGAAGACGTGCTGGCCCTGTTGGACGCCTGCGCGGAAGAAGGCATCATGTCCTTCGTCACCGACCGCAGATGCTCGATGGGCCGAATGATCGAGTTGAAGGGCGATGAGGACGCCTACCGCCGCGGGCTGGAGCAGTCGCTGAAGGACTTCGGCGACCACCCCGCCAACTTCGGCTACGACGTCGGCGATGAGCCCGCCCACGACTATGTCAAAATGGCCTACCGCACATATGGCATTCAGCGCGAAATGGCACCGCACCTCACGCCGTTCATGAGCTGCGCCGGTTACTCGCCCGGCGGGGCTGCGTGGATGGGCCTGCGGAGCTACAAGCGGTACATCGATCGGCTGGTTGAGGGCAGCGATCCGCTGCTGCTGTTCCATGGCAGTTACGCGTTGGGTTGCAGCGACGAGCCCGGCGCGATGGATGGGCACTTCCTGACGTACAAGATGTACAACGACGCGATGCTGCGACATAACCACATTCCGCTGTGGACGACGCTGCTGTGCACGGGGCATTATACCTATGAGTGTCCGTGGCCGGAGATACTCGCCTGGCAGATTAATATTTCTGCGTGCCTGGGCCAAAAGGGCTTGGCGTGGTTCAATGTGTACTTGAACAGCCAGGAGGAAAACTACCGCTGGCCTCCGATCAACGAGTTCGGCGAGCGGACGCACACGTTCGAATGGCTGAGCTACGCCCTGCGCCGCCTGCAAAACACCTTCGGCCCGACGCTGCTGAAGCTCAACTGGCAGCAGGCCTACCACATCGGCGCGCCGCGGTGGGGCGGCTTCCCCAATACCATCGACAGCGAATACGTCAAGGGCGCCCGCGTGCAGGTGTGCGATAAGTTCCCGCTGTTGGTCTCGGAGTTCGAGGATGCCGACGGCCGACCTTACGTTGCGGTGCTGAATAATTCCAAGGACGGTTACGGCCAGGTGGTCATCACCTGGCACGGTAAGCCCAAGGTGTTCAAGGTCGGCTGGCAGGGGGAAGAGACCGAGCCGCGCAAATATTTCGACGACAACTGGCCGGAAAATCCCGCCATGGAGACAGGCCCGTGGATGGGGCCTGGCCAGATGGAGCTCTACCGCATAGAGCCTGACACTGAGGATAGGCTTTAGAGAAGCAGGTGTGAGGTGTGAGGTCTGAGGTGTGAGAGAAGAGGCATGGCCAGGCCCTCAAGCCTCAGACCTCAAGCCTCAAATCTTCCCCTCCCCCAAATAAAGTTGTTTTTATTTTGTCGTTTGCGTATGATTCTGGCGTGCTGGGCGGCTGTCGCCCAGTCTTGATTCTTAGGTCCCGATGCCCACGTAGGTCGAAAACTTCGTGAGCTCACGGAGAAGGAACTGTACGAGATGAAGATTTACGTAGGCAACATGAGTTTCAACACGGACGAAGGCGTGCTGCAGAGCACATTCGCCGCCCATGGTACGGTCGAGGAAGTACACATCGTCACCGATCGTGAAACCGGCCGACCCAGAGGCTTTGCATTCGTCACCATGACCGACGACGGCGAAGCGAAGGCTGCCATCGAAGCGTTGAACGGCACGGATCTTGACGGTCGCACGCTGAACGTCAACGAAGCTCGCCCGAAGAACGAAGGCGGCGGCCGTGGCGGTCGTGGCGGCGGCGGCGGTGGTGGCAACCGTGGCGGTGGCGGCGGTGGTCGCTGGTAGGCTGAACTGAACGAAATCACCGTATTCCCCCATCGTCCAAGCGGCGATGGGGGGGTCGGTGTGTTCATTTTGTAGCCGACATCGGGCGAGTGTCTGACTCGCCCAGGGGAAGCATGTCTTGACAATCACGTGCGATCTGCGCTATCGTTCTGCCTGCTCATGAAAGGAGCCAAGCGTGGACACACTCGATAAGTGCAGCAAGCAAGGTCTCTACCCCGTCACCCTTCACCACTACGGCAGTTTCGGCGAGGATGGCGGCGAGCTGCGGACCGTCGACGAATGGCACGAGCTGGGCATCACCGTCGGCAAGACGCCCGCCCAATCCGGCGGCGAGCACAAGGCCACCGTGCTTGCCATGCTGGACCGCTGCGCGGAGCTGGGCATGATGTGCTTCGTAAACGATCACCGCTGCTCACGCACGGTCGTGCTGAACGGCGGCACGGAAGACGACGTCCGCCGCGGCATAGAAGAGGCCCTGAAAGACTACGGCGACCACCCAGCGCTCATGGGCTTCGAGGTCGGAGATGAGCCTGCGCAAGAAAACATAGGCCCGGTGTTCCGCACGCACGGCATTCATCGGGAAATGGCGCCGCACCTTACGCCGTTCCTGTCGATCGGCGCGTACAGCCCCGGCGCGATCGAGTGGATGGGCCTGCGAAGCTACGGCCGATACCTCGACGAACTCGCCGAGGTCGGTAAGAGTCGCGTCTTCTTCCACAACAACTACGCACTGGCGGCCAAGGGCGACGACGTCGACAAGCAGCGCGAGAGCTTCTTCCTCACCACCAAAATGTACGCCGACAAGGCACGCGAGTACGGCGGCGACATCTCCACCTGGATCACCCTCTGCTGCGTGCCCCACGGGTATATTCCCGACCTCAACTGCGACGACATCCGCTGGCAGATTGGCGCTGCCGCCGCGGTCGGCATGCGGGGCATCGCGTGGTATTTGCTGTACATCGGCAAGTTCCAGAACTACCGCAACTCGCCGATCAACATGCTAGGCCGAAAGACGGACATGTATTGGATATTGTCCGACGAGCAGAACAAGTTCCACCGCACGGTGGGCAGCACGCTGGCGAAGCTCACCTTCAAGAAGGCCACGCTCCTCGGCGGGTCGTTCGGCGGCTGGCCCTACAACCTGGATAGCGAACTGGTCAAGGCGGCGAGCGTGTTCGGCGACCATTACCCGATCATCATCTCGGAGTTCAAAGGCCCAGCCGGCGAGGACTACGTCGCCATCACCAACAACTCACCCGACCAGATGGGCAACGCCCTCATCACCTGGCACGGCAAGCCCGTCCTCCACCAGATCAAGTGGGACGGCGAAGAGTTCACCCCGCGCGTATACTTTGACGACGACTGGCCCGAGAACCCCTCCCTGCAGACCTGCACAGCCCTCGCGCCAGGCCAGATGGAACTATTCCGCCTAGAATCCGACGCCAAGGAACGGCTGTAGGGGGTCGATGAAGAATCTGTTGCGCATTTGCTGTGTGCGTGGGTACACATGATCGAAGGAGACGATCATGGTGTTGAGCCGAAAGATACGGCGTCGCTTTAGTGCAATGGTACTTGTAGTGGCGTTGGCCTTGGCGGGTGGGTGTGGCTTGCTGTGGGATCCGCCGCCTGCCAAGCTGGTGGATATTGGGGAGTTTCTGACCGATTGGCCCGTTACCAGTGACGGGCTGGCCATAGTGGCTGGCGAGGGCATGAGCACGTATCGGCCCACACTGGAACTGCCAGGCTTTGCTGAGCATTTCCCCGGGGCTCGCACGCGAAGCTCGGTCGTGGATGCTCCCGATGGGTCTAGGGTGCATGGCAGTTCTGTCAGTTGCCCTGCGAGGAACACATACGTTGCTGGCAAATGGCTGGAGAATGGAGATCGCGGAAGCCGCTGGTCCGACGTACTGCAGGTTGCCAAGTACGGTCTCGGCGGCGTCTTGCTGTGGGAGAAGCATTACCAGATAGGCCAGCCGTGTGTGGTACTTGATGTGATGGTCAGGGAAGACAATGTCTTGACTGTCATCCTTGCAGAACGTTCAGAAGGGCCCGGTGCAAACTGGGTGATGCAAATAGACGGGGACTCCAGCCGAATGCTTGGGCTCAGTGCAGTCCCGTTCGGGGTGGCGTATGAAGCCCGAGTGGCGGCCGGCCCCAATGGCGAATTGTGGATCGCGACAGTGATGTACGAGATGCCTGGCCAAGTGCCTGACAACTGGATGGACACGGCGGGATACGCGATCTTCCGAGTGGACGAAGAGTTCAGACTCCTGCAGGTCGAAAGTGTGTCAGTTCCGCAGGTGGCGCGGCTCATAGATTTCCGGACGGATGCCGAGGGCACGTTATGGTTGCTCGGTAAGGTGGAGCAATACGGCATCAATAATGATAGCCGCAGGCCCATGGACTCGTCGCTGCCGGGTGTGGTCCAATCGTACACCTTCTGGATCGCACTTAGACCCACGATCAGAGAGAACTGGCCGCCCGCCGAGTGATGGGGGTTGGGGCGGCGGCGCTGCGCGGCTGACTAGACGGCTACGGATTGGAACTCGGCGGCTAGTTGCTTGGCTTGGCTGATGGCGGCGGTGAGTTTTTCTGCGGCTACTTGCGGGCCTGCCATTAGGGTGGGCTCGATTACTACCGAGCAGATGTCCGTTATGCCCATGAAGCTGAGGATCATGTCGAGGTAGCTTTTCTGGTGGTCGAAGCCGGCTGCTTCCGGCGCGGCGTACTCCCCGCCGCGGGCGTAGGCGATGAACGCCCGCTTGCCGGTCAGCAAGCCTGTGTAGCCATCTTCCGGGGAGTAGGCGAACGTGTAGGTCGGCTGGACTATGATGTCGAGGTATTGCTTGAGGCGGTAGGGGATTCCGAAGTTCCACATGGGCACGGCCAGCACGTATTTGTCCGCCCAGGTGAAGCCCGCGATGATCTCCTCGGTGGCCCGCCATGCGGCGAGTTGCTCGGGCGTGTGCTCCTGGCCGTGGAGAATGGCGTACTTGGCGTCGAGAGCCAGGCCGCTGAAGGGCATGAGGTCGGCTTGGAACAGGTTGAGGGTACTGACATTGTCATCGGGGTGGGCGGCGCGGTAGGCATCCAAGAACGCATCCGCCACGGCGATGGACTTGGACCGCTCGCCACGCGGCGAGGCCTGGATGTAAAGGACGTTGCTCATGATGTGCTCCTTCTGCGCGTCAGTCGCACCGATGACCCCGCGAGGATGTTTCCCGAACACGTCATTATAGGTCGGCCCGGTTGCACCCGGCCACATCTTGGGGGAGAATATGCCCATGAGCGTAATATCCGACAAAGACCGTCAAATCATTCGCGAGCTGGCCAAGCGCGCGGCGGAGCTTGCGGCCAGGCCTGGCGAGGCGGCGAAGATCGCCGATTGGAAGCGGCACAACCGGTTCGAGCGGGGCAGGGCGCTCGTTGTCGTGCGGCTGGAGGATGTGTGGGACGAGTTCGTGCCGCTCGCCTCGCTGCAGTGTGAGGGGGAGCTTATGCGGGAGGCGGAGCGGGAGTTGTTGCAGCGGCTTTACACGGCGGAGCACATCCGTGACGACACGCCGATCGACGGCGGGTGGGATATTTGGCTGAAGGTGGCTGACCCGGGGTACGGGCTGGCGGGGAACTATCAGGAACTCCCGCAGGATGGTCATGGGCGGACCGGGGCGAAGTACTGCAAGGTCATCCCCGACGGTGCCGACCCCGAAGAGTGCATTCCCGACCGCGAGCTGACGATCGATCGGGCCGGCACGCAGCGCGAGGCTGACGCGATGAGCGACGTGTTGGGCGACATCATGCCGGTCAGCGTTCGCGGCAAGCAGGGGTTCTGGTTTACGCCCGTGGACACGCTGGCGATGTTGCGCGGGCTGGAGCAGTTTTTCGTGGACATGCTGGACGAGCCGGCCTGGGTGCACGCGCTACTGAACCGCATGACCGAGAGCGACATTCACTACGCCCGGCGGGCCGAGGCTGAGGGCGCAATTGACCTGAACAACGGCGTGCACGGCCTGGCGGGCGGGCCCGAGAACTTCACCGACGAACTGCCGGGCGAGGGCTACGTCGAAGGCGAGAACGTCCGGCTGATGGACGTATGGGGGTTAGGCGCGGCCCAGACGTTTTCGGAAGTGTCGCCGGCGATGCACGAGGAGTTCGCCACGCCCTACGAGGTCCGCTATCTGGAAATGTTCGGCCTGACGCACTACGGCTGCTGCGAGCCGCTGCACGACAAGATCGACATCATCCGCAAGCTGCCGCACATGCGCCGCGTGAGCATGAGCCCGTGGGTGGACTGGCAGCGAGGCGCGGAAAACCTGGGCAGGGAGTTCATATACTCGGCCAAGCCCAACCCCGCCTTCCTGCAGGGCATGGGCTGGGATATCGACCTGCCGCGCCGCGAGATCATCACCATCCTCGAAGCCGCCCGGGCGAACGACTGCCAGTTGGAGTTCGTGCTAAACGGCACGCTCACATGCTGCGGCGAGCCGGAGCGATACGACGAGTGGACGGACATGGTGGAGCAGCTCTCGCGCGAGTACGCGTGAGAGCGAGGGGCGTGGGGTTACCATTAGGTGAGTGGCATTCTGCGGTGATGGTAACGGGTGTGCAAAGCATGGCTTATGATCGTCGCAGAAAGATATGATGTGCCACCCATTACATGGGTTGACGGAATTTGGATGTTGGGGTAGAGTGGTTCTAGAGGATATCCGCACCGCCCATCAGGCCGACCGCGCTATTGTTATAATCAATGATGTGGTGACGCTGTGTGGTCAGTTTGGTGTTGGGCGTCGCTCGGCCGGCGAGGGAATGGTAATTGGCTGGCCCAGCGATTGGCGGATTGACGATAAAATAAGGATGAGCCGAGGGGTAACCGGCTCGACATTTGACCGAAGCAGTGGGAGACATTGCCGATGAAATATGCAGCTATTATTGCAGTTTTAGCAGCTCTAACCAGCGGCACACTGGCCGATGTGGATTTGGTCAATGCGACGAACAACGACTTGCCGAGCGTGCAGGGGTTCTATCACATGCTGGGCGGCGACCCAGCGACGTGGACGGCTAATGTTTTCAACCACAAGAGCCTGACCGAGAGCACGCTGAGCGGCTACTTCACCCATGACACCGTGGTTCCGATTTCTTCCTTCCCGAAGGCCCCCTATGCGCTGTCGCTGGACCGCAATGATGGCGATGGGTATACGGTGGAAGTGACCATGCAGACCGTCTCCGAAACACATGGGGGGGACCCCAACCGGGCGGGCTTTAGCCTGATCGCACTGAGCAGCGATAGCTTCGGTATCGAGCTTGGTTTTCACACCAACAAGATATTCTCCCAGGGGCTAGGCTTTGTCGAGGACGACTCGATAGCGATCGACACGACTTCTGCGATGACGAAGTACTCCTTGTCGGTGCTGGGCAACCGGTTCTATCTGCAGGTCAACGATGTCTTGGTATGGGACGGCCCGCTGGTGAATTACACCACGGACGCTGCCGTGATCGCCGCGGAGAATGACTGGACGCAGGGCCGGCACGTATACTGGATGACCGACTTCGTTTTCGTCGGTGATAACACCACCAGCGCGGGCGGCGAGTTTAACATGGGCAATGTGGACGTGCTGGACGCCGCGGCTGTGCCCGAGCCGGCCACGATGCTATTGCTGGCCAGCGGCGGGGCGGTTGCCCTGGTGCGGCGGCGAAGGAAAACGTAGACGGTTCCCGGCCAGAGGCTGGACGTGATAGCAGTCTCCACAACAATCAGGCCCGTAGCGCGACAGTGTGCTTCGGGCCTGGTGTCTATTTGGCCTCGGGGTGCGGCGGGCCTGATGTCTCATTTGCGGGTGCCATGCCCACGCGGGGTGCCATGCTTCTGGCTGTTCGCAGAAGCATGCGTGACCAGCCGCTACTGCCATGCTTTTGTGGGCAAAAGCATGGCACCCAGCCTTGACGTCCCGCCGACCGGTGCGATAATGGCCCCATGAGTGACATCAGTGCCCAAGACCGTCAAATCATTCGCGACCTGGCAAAGCGCATCGCCGAGTTCGCCGCCGACCCCGCGCAGGATGCCAAAATCGCCGAGTGGCGCCGGCACAACAGCCTCAAGCCCGGCAAGGCGTTGATACTCGTCTACCCCGAGGACGTGTGGGACGAGTTCCTGCCCAAGGGCTCGATGGTCTGCCAAAGCGACGCCGCCCGCAGCCTCGAGTGGTCCCTCCGCAGCCGGCTGTACCTGGCGGAGAACATCCACGACGACAGGCCCGTTTCCGGCGAGTGGGAGATAAGCCTGCACCACAGCGACCCGGGCAACGGCATAGACTGGAACTACGGCCGACACGACGTGGACGGCCGCCGCCGCACCGAAGCTTTCGAGTCCCAAATCAAGGACGACGCCGACCCCGCAGAAATTGTCCACATGCGAACCGTCAGTGTGGACCGCGAGGCCACGCAGGTGGAGTTCGAGCGGATGAGCGAGCTGTTCGGCGATATCCTCACCGTCCGCAAGCGCGGCATCTGCGGGTTCGGCTTCGCGCCGATCGACACGTTCATTCAGTGGCGCGGCATCGAACAGTTGTTCTGGGACATGGTCGACCGCCCGAAATGGTTGCACGATATTTTCGACCGCATGACGGCTAGCGACATCGACGCGGCCAAGCAGTTCGAGGCGATGGACGGCGTGTTGGGCCTCAATAATGGGCCCAACGGCGTTGGTTCGGGCGGCCTGGGCGTTACCGACGAACTGCCCGCGGCCGACTACGATGGCGAGAACGTCCGGCTGCGTGACCTGTGGGGGTCGGCCACCACGCAGATATTCTCGGAAGTGTCCCCAGCCATGCACGACGAGTTCGCGATTCCATACGAGTCGCGGTTCCTGGACCTGTTCGGGCTCAATTGCTACGGCTGCTGCGAGCCGCTGGACGGCAAGGTGGACCTCGTCCGCAAGCTGCCTCGCGTGCGTCGGCTGAGCATGAGCCCGTTTGTGGACTGGGCCCGCGGGGCAGAGGCCATCGGCGGTGATATAATATACTCAGCCAAGCCGCAGCCTGCGTACCTGGCCGCCGACCGATGGGACATCGCGCCAGCCCGCGCGGAGATCAAGACGATCCTCCAGGCGGGTAAGGCCAATGGGTGCATCGTTGAGTTCGTGCTGAACTCCACGCTCACCAGCCGGGGCGAGCCCCGCCGGTACCATGAGTGGACGGACATGGTTCAGCAGCTCTGCGGCGAATACGCGTGATCGCCGGGCTGCGGGGCTTGTCGGCTTGCAAGACGAGGGGCTGGTAATGGGCGTTGAGTATATCTGGATGTGCGGTTGACACGTACACGTTGTTGCTGTAAAAGACCGCACACAATTACGGTGACGTTACCTTGGTTTTCACAATTGGTTACCGGATGGCGGCATTATTGGAATCCGCGCGATGCGAGCGATATCATCGATTCTAAAACTCACCGGCCTGCCGCGCTGGTTGCAGGTGGCGATTTACGGGCTGGCTGGCCTGGCCGTTGGCTTGGGGCTTGTCGCGGCGCGGGTGGGCAACGCCGCCTCGTACCTTTCCGACTCCCCCGAGACGTGCATTAACTGTCACGTCATGACCGACGCGTACGCCAGTTGGCAGCGAGGCAGCCATGGGCGAGTGGCGGTGTGCGTCGACTGTCACGTGCCGCATGAGAGCATGATCGGCAAGTACGCGTTTAAGAGCATGGACGGGATGAAGCATTCCTACGTTTTTACCATGCGTGGTGAGGGGCAGGTGTTGGAGCTGTCCGGGCGGGCCCAGCCCGTCGTGCTGGACAACTGCCTGCGATGCCACGATGGCTTGTTTGCGATGATCGACCGGACTACAGACCAGCGCCAATGCTGGGACTGTCATACTAATATTCATGGCGAAGCGCGCAGCCTCTCGTCAACGCCGCAGCTACTTCGGCCCAAATTGCCGGAGGCCGGACTTGGCCGATGAAGGGCCCTAATAAAGGATACCGACCGTGACCGATACACCGACCATCAAAGAACAGAATGCCGCCAAGAAGCAACTGCCTCTGTGGGCCGGCCTGTTGATAGCCGTGATGCTCGCCTCGATCGTGACGATGGCGGCGCTGCTGGTTGTCTCGATCATGGAACGCCGCGGCGAGCATTCGCGAGCGCTGCTGATCGTTACGCCTTTTACGGAAAAGTGGATCCCCGACAGCGCCAAGTGGCGTGCGAGCTACCCGCGGGAGTACGACTCTTACAAGAGGATGTCCATCACCGACACCGAGACGCTCTACGGCGGGGCGGTGCAGAGGGACTATCTCGACGCCGACCCCAGGCAGGTGATCCTCTTCGCCGGGTACGGGTTCAGCAAGGACTACCTCCAGGCCCGCGGGCACACCTATGCAGTTGATGACATCAAAGCCACCGCGCGCATCAAGCCAGGCTTCATGGCCGCCACCTGCTGGACATGCAAGAGCCCGGACGTGCCGCGAATGATGGACGAGATGGAGCCGGAGAAGTTTGAGTATGATCTGTCGAATTGGGACTCGCCTCGCCCGATGGACCAGACGGGACCGGAGAAGTTTTACGCGTCGAACTGGCACGATCTGGTCTTCGACATTACCAACCCCATAGGCTGTCAGGACTGTCACAACGCAGACACGATGGAGCTGACAATCACCCGCCCGGGGCTGATCGAAGCGTACGCCGCCTTGCACGACGGCAAGGAGATCACCGAGGCGACCCACCAGGAAATGCGGTCGCTCGTCTGCGCCCAGTGCCACGTGGAGTATTACTTCAAGCCCGAGCCGAAGAACTATCTGAAGTTCCCGTGGGACGGCGGGACGGACGTCGAGGCGATGATCGCCTACTACGACGGGATCGACTTCGCCGACTATACGCACCCGATATCCAAGACGCGAATCATCAAGGCCCAGCACCCGGATTTCGAGATGTACTCTACCGGCGTGCACGCCTTCCGCGACGTGTCGTGCGCGGACTGCCACATGCCCTACATGACCGAGGGCGGCGTCAAGTCGTCCGACCACCAGGTGCAGAGCCCGCTATTGAACATCGCCAACAGTTGCGCCGTCTGCCACCGCTGGGGCGAGGATGAGATCAGAACTCGCGTCGAGAGCATTCAGACGAAGGTCTTCAACGCCAAGATTCAGGCGGAGGATGCGCTGGTGATGGCTCACTTCGACGCAGCCGCCGCCATGCAGGCCGGGGCGAGCGACGAGGAGTTGGCGCCAATCCGCAAGCTTATCCGCCACGCCCAGTTCCGCTGGGACTACGTGTCAGCCAATAACGGCATGGGCTTCCATTCGCCGCAGGAGTCCATGCGGGTACTCGGCGATTCGGTGAACCAGGCTCAGCAGGCCCGCCTGCTTGTGGCGAGGCTGTTGGCCGGCAGGGGCATATCCGCCGAGCCGACCTACCCGGACGTCTCCACGCGCGAGGCTGCGTGGGCGGCGGCTGAGGCGTTCAAGAATGGTGATGGCATAGACTTACTGCCGTAGGCGTAGGCCTACTGGGCAGGCTGCGGGCTAAGGGGACACAGACATGTTTGCGAACAGTGTCGAGATATTTCTGGGGAAATTGTGGGTCGTTTTCGATTTTCTTTCGCAATTTGGGGGCTTGATGTGCCGATATTGCTTGACAGGAGGCCGAGTGACCAACTATGGGTGAGCGAGTACTGATCTTGATTATCGAGGACGATGCGGATTACCGCAGCATCCTTGAGTACGATCTTCAGTTGCATGGGTTCGAGGTGATGCAGGCCGAGAGCGGCGAACAGGGGCTCAAGTGTGCCAAGAGAAAACGCCCTGAACTGATTCTGCTGGATTGGGAGATGCCCGGCCTGACCGGCCTGGATGTCCTCCGCAAGCTCAAGAGCGACTCCGCCACCAGGCATATCCCTGTGTTCATGCTGACGGGCCATTCGATGATCGCAGAGGTGGAAAGAGCGTTCGGCCTCGGCGCCGACGACTACATCCCCAAGCCAAACGACGTGGAGGGCATGGGCAAGCGCGTCATGGCCAAGCTGCTAGCCCACAGAGAACGCAAATCCGCCACACCCAACGCCGCTAAGTGACCGCGGCCGCACGTCACTAGACATCGCAGAACTCGCATAGGGGATGTTCCATAATTAGCCGGGGCGCCGTTCGTTAAGGATCAAGTGCCAGTACTCTCGTCGAGCCCTACACGTCCGCCCATAAATTCTCTTGCTACTGCCGGTAGGTCCGGTAACATACCCGTAGTTCTCTTCTTCGGGAGGATGTTTCCTCGAATCGGAGGAAGGGAGAGGCAAGTATCTCGTTGGTAGCAAGGGAATAGCCTTGGCGGGATAGGGACATTGCCGGGCGGGTCAGCCACTCGGCAAACCAAGGAGAATAATGGTGACCAAGCGGACGATTGTCTTGATGACGGTGATCTTGTTGTGCGCGCCGATGGCTGTTCAGGCACAGGACACTTTCGGCACGGGAGCGAATGAGTTCACTATCGACTTCGTGACGATCTCGGGCTCTGCCAACCAGGCCGGCGGGGTCAGCCTGGGATTTGGCTTCACCTTCATGGATGTCGACAGCGACTACCGCATGGGGACGTACGAGATCACGAACGATCAGTGGACGAAGTTCCGGTCCGCCCACGGCCCGGTGACAGGCAGCCCGTCGGACGCCTATGACCAAGGCCCCACCTACACGGGCGCCAGTGTGCCGGCCAACGGGGTGAGCTGGTACGAAGCGGCGCAGTTCGTCAACTGGCTTAACGTATCCACGGGGAACCAGCCGGCCTACAAGTTCACCGGCACGCGAGGCGCGAGCGACTACACGCTGGCGACGTGGAGCATCGCCGAGGCGGACAACGGCACGAACCTGTACCGCCACAAGGACGCATTGTACTTCCTGCCGACGGAGGATGAGTGGGTCAAGGCCGGCTATTGGAACGGCAGCTATTTCCAGACGTACGCAACGAAGCCGGGCGAGAGTATCCACCAAGGTGACGGGACCAATGGCACGGGCTGGAACTATTACATCGGCGGGTATGCCACGGATCCGTCCGGCCTGTGGGACGTCGGCAGCGGAAGCGAAGAACTCAACGGCACATTCGACATGATGGGCAACGTTTACGAGTGGCTGGAGAGCGCTGCCGAGGACACTAGCTACGGAGTTAGTTCCCGTCGCGTGCTGCGTGGCGGGCCGTATACCTTCCTCGGCAGTCGCCTCCTCGCGTCCTCCTACCGGAACGACGCGCACCCGTACTACGAGGACGTCACTGTCGGGTTTCGTGTCGCCTCCAAGGTCCCCGAGCCCGCCACGATGGCGATGTTGGCGCTAGGTGGCGTGGGGATGTTGCATCGTAGGAAGAAATAACATGCGTTCAAGGGGCCCGCGATGGTCGTGGGCATAGAGGTCAACGGGGAGAACCCGACCTGAGTCCGTGGACAGAATGTCTCGCGGGCGCGAACAACAATGAGCCTGCCCAAGGAGGGCAGCAAGGAATGACCTGCCGGAGCAGTCCGGCAAGAAAAGGAGTCTAGAGATGGTATTGAAGAGAGCAATGATTTTGGCGGCGGCGGGCGTGTTGGCCCTGGCCAGTGTGGGCAGCGCGTTTGACGTGTACAGCGATGAGTCTGCCTTTCTGGCAGCCGCGCCAGCGGTCACGATGGAAAGCTTCGAGAGCCTGGCCGTTGAGAACGACTATTCTCATGCATCAATAACCGTGCAGGATTTCACCGTGTCTGTGACGGGCAGCTCAGGGATGGGCGTCTACGATACTCCGCCGAGTTGGGATGGGCATGCTACCGACGGAAGCAACTTCATCATGATATCGTCCACGCCGCAAGACCTGACCTTCGCCATGAATAATCCTATTCTCGCCTGGGGCATAAATGTGACGGACTGGGGCGATTGGGGCGCGGGGACCTTGACCTTCCGCCTGGGGTCGCAGATCGTCCACGAGATGGACTCTACGGGCATCGTCAGTGATGAGGAATTCTTCTGGGGCTATCTGGGCGACCAGTACTTCGACAGCATTACCCTGACCAATACGGTCTCTGGCGAAGCCTACAGCTTCGACGAGGTCTACTACGGCGTCCCCGAGCCGATGACGCTGAGCATGCTGGCAGCCGGTGGCTTGGCGGCGTTGCGGCGACGAAAGAAGTAGTGCCGCTGTTGGATTTGGCTTATTCTACGAGTTGGTAGGGTGCGTCCCGAAGCGCATCGGGACGCGCCCTGTTCTACCGCCCATACAGCCTGCCCTCGTCCACCATCGCCAGGTAGTTTTCTACCGGTATGTAATTCGCCGGGGTGTTGCCTGTGCCTAGGGCGTAGCCGCCGCCTGGCATGCAAACGTCCAACGTCTCGCGGACGCGCTTGCGGATGGCTTGTTCGTCGGCGCGGCAGAGGAAGTCTACGTCTATGCCGCCGAGTAAGGCGATGCGCTGGCCGTAGCCGGTTTTTAGGTCGCGGACGTCTTCGATGGTGTCTTCGTAGCTGTGCTTGCCGTCGATCTTCACGTCGCCGATGAGGTCGTCCATGATGCAGTCCAGGTTGCCGCACGCGTGGAGAATCATGGGCCTGCCCGTTTCGTGGGCGATTTTGGCGAGTTCCTTATGGCCGACGAGGAAGAAGTGTCGCATGTCGTCGGGGCCTAGGAACGTGCCGTTGCGGAAGCCCATGTCGTCGGAGGGGAAGAACACTTTGATGCGGTCGATCTGGGCGACGCGCGGCAGGACGACGCGGTAGTAGTCGAGGATCTTATCGCGGATCGCCTCGACGAGGTCGCGCTGGTCGTAGAGCGAGAGGCAGAGCGTTTCATAGCCCATCAGCCAGCAGAGGTACTCGCAGTAATGGCCGATCTCGTGACAGAAGATGGCCATGTCGTCGGGCAGGTTTTCCTGCAGCCACTCGAGGCCTGCCGTCAGATCGCCGGCGTGTGGGTCGGGCCAGTCGTATTTTTCGAAATCTTCCCAGCTCATTATCGGGCCGTGGCTTTCGTCGATGAAGTGCCGCTGCCCGCGGGATACGTCGGCGGGTGCGGTGTCGTCGACGGCGGTGGAGAGGAACGACCAGTTCTGCCCGGTGGGCCCGGCGTAGATGTAGTCGAACCCGAGGAAGCGGAGGAACTTTACTTGCAGCCAGCTCTGGTAGTGGGGGTCGTTCTTGTCCAGCCCGTTTTTCAGGTCGAACATTTTGATGATAGCGTCCCGCAGGGGCCCGTCGTGGAACAGCTCGATGTTGTAGCAGCGGTCGGGCGTTCCCTTGCGGAGGATGTTATCGACCAGGCCCTGCCAGTTGGGCTCAAACTGCGTTTGCAAACCTTCGTACTTGGGCATTGCTGCTATCCTTTCCAGCCGCGCGGGATGGCCCGGCGGCGATGTCAGTCATCGTAAGTTAGCTCAGGGCGACCGACTCGACGGCGGACGTCAGTCTGTATGTCTATCAGCCGACCTCGCACCATCTTCACAAAGTCCTCGGTATCGTACTTGCGGGCCTCGGCCTGGGATATCGGCTGGCCGTACTGCACGACAATGCTGCCCGGCAGGGGCAATTTCCGCTTGCGAGGCCAGCACTCCGCCGCGCCGTCGATAAGGACGGGCACGGTCCACTTGGCGGCTCTTTGTGCGAGCATGGCCGCCCCGGGCAGGAACGGGCCGATGCGTGCGTCAGTGGAGCGTGTGCCTTCGGGAAAGAGCGCGAGCTGGCCCCCGCCCTTGAGGCGGCGCAAGGCCTCCTTGAAGGCTCCGATGTCGGATGTGCCCGTTTTGACGGGAAACGCGTTGAGCTTCGAGATCATCTTGCCAAACAGCGGATTGGAAAACAGGCTGGCCCGCGCCATGAAATTCATGGGCCTCTGCAGGGCGAAACCGATCAACGGCGGGTCGAGGAAACTCTGGTGGTTGGACAGGTACAGCACGCCGCCGCTCTCCGGCTCGCATTGCCGGTTGAACACCCGCACCCGCCACATGCTGCACAGCATCACCTGTGTGAATCGCCGGGCGATCCGGTAAAAAATGGACAGCCTCTGGGCGTCCTGGGCCAGGCGCAGCCGCTTCAGGTGGGCGTTGGAATAGCTGGAAAGTGTCATTGGCGCCGATACGCCTCCACGTGGGCGAGCAATTCCGCCTGCGTCTGCTCGATGGTGTTGCCCGTGGTGTCGATGTCGATCGCCCCGTCGGGCCTGGTCAGAGGGGCCACGGGGCGGCTGCGGTCGCGGTCGTCACGTTGATGGATGTCGGCGAGCACTGTCGCCAGCTCTACCGGCGAGCCGGCGGCGGCGAGTTCTTCGCATCGTCGGGCGGCCCGGACCTCCGCCGACGCGCCGAAGTAAAATTTGATGTCCGCATCGGGGAACACCACCGTGCCTTGGTCGCGTCCCTCGGCTACGAAATCGCCAAGCTGCGAGCCGATCCGCCGCTGCAGCGCCACCAGCACGTCGCGCACGGCCGGGGCGGCGGCGAGGTAGTGCACGCTGTTGGTCACCTCGGGGGTGCGGATATCCGCGCTGACATCGCGACCGTCCACCAGCACTCGCAGGCCGTCGGGGCTGGGGATCAGCTCGATGGCCGTTTGGCCGGCCATTTCGGCGAGAGCGGCTTGGTCCGTGAGGTCGATGGCCGCTTGGATGGCGCGCCATGTCAGCGCGCGGTAGGTCGCGCCGGTGTCAAGGTATGCAAAGCCGCAATTGGCGGCGAGGTTGCGTGCGGCGGTGCTCTTGCCCACCCCCGCCGGGCCGTCCATGGTGATGATCATTCTGCGCTCGTGAGTTTCGTATGTTGATTATTCCTGGCCGCTGCAAGTTATCCGGGCCTGTAAGCCGATGCATAGTAACGTGGCCAGGCCCGCCTTGCCACCGTCGGCGCGAAATTGCCGCCGCCCAATATCGCCTATACTCGCCTTTCTTCGCCGTAGGAGCAATTGATGCAGCAGACACTGGTAGTAATCAAGCCCGATGCCGTCGAACGGAAACTCGCGTTTGAAATACTCGCCCGATTCGAACGCAAGGGCATGAGAATCGTCGCACTCAAGCTGTTGCGCGTGTCGCCGGATCGCGCCAAAGAGATGTACCGGGTACACGAGGGCAAGGAGTTCTACAGCCGGCTTATGGGGTTCATTACGGCTGGGCCCGTGGTGGCGGCTGTGCTGGAGGGCGAGGATATCATAGAAGTGGTCCGCCTGATGATGGGGGCAACTTGCGGACGCGAGGCCCAGCCGGGCACGATTCGCGGTGATTTGGGCATGGCCAGGCGGTACAACCTGGTCCACGGCTCGGACAGCGAAGAGTCGGCAGTCCGTGAGATTCCCATATTCTTCGGCGGACATGAGATGCTGGATTACGAGCTGCTGATCGACAGTTGGATCAACGGGGACTGAGGGGCGGCGAGCGGCCCAAAGCCACGAAAGGGCGAGACCCCCGCCATGGGCTGACAACATTGCCGCCGGCGATGCTGCCACCGGCTAAAGGAGCTAATAACACAGGCACAACAGCCTGTGGGATGGTCGGGGATTCCTAAACGGCTTCGACTACTTGAAGATCCTGCGGGACGGGGCAGTTGCTGATAGCGGCGAGGTAGCCACGGATGGCCTCATCGAGCTTTTCGCGGGCCTCCTCTCGCGTATGACCGGTGGTTACACAGCCCGGCAGGGATGAACACACCGCCGTGTAATCGCCTTTTTCGTTCTTCATTATGCGGACACTGAACTTCATAGCGATTCTCCCAAACATCGCCCGCGGAGAGCCCTCCTTGGCCCAACGAGGCTTGGTGTTGTACCGACCATCGAACGGACCGACCCGGCGCGCGTTATGTTCGCTCGCCTACCATCAACAGATACAGCGGAACCGGCCAACGCATAATCCCCCAGCCGATCGGCCTTAATCGAGGCGACATGACCCGGCACTCCACCCCTCCGCGAACTGACCGCCGGACCGTGGCGTCCCGCCCTTATCATATTACGCCGGCTTTCGGAGCGTTTCAAGCCCCGGGAATCAATCTTGCCACCGAACTGCCTCGCCGCTCGCACCGGGCCGGTTGAACAGATCATATGTCCAGGCACGGCGTTGTGGGCTTTTGGCTTAATCATAGTATTATGAGTATCGGACGGTGTCTAGCCTTTTCTTCACATCTAATGGATTTGTTTTGCCCACGGTTGCCGGACAGCTAGCTGCGTGAGATTCCTTGTTTGCCGCGGCGGGGCAGTGTAGACTCATGCGACAGTCAGGAGTAGCAGCATGCCAATTTATGAGTACGTGTGCGATCAGTGCGACGAGCCCTCGGAGATTCTCCTGAAGAGCGTGTCGCAAAAGCCTCGCTGTCCGCACTGCGGGTCGGCGAAGCTTGCCCGGCAGTTTTCTACATTTGCCGCGCATCAGGGCAGTTCATCGCAGCCGCAGCAGTGCCAAGCCGGCGCCGACGGAACGTGTAAGTCGGGCAAGTGTCCGATGTCGCGGGGCTGACGGGCTGGCCTCACAGCCGGCGGGCGCGCCAGTTGGCGGGCGGTTCCTTTCCGACGAGCCTAGAAAAGTTTACGACCTGATTCGCCTGATAGCGACAAAGGGGCGATACCATGAACGATCAGCAGCGCACAGAACTGGATACAATCACGCACGAAATTCTGACCAGCTACGCCACCAACGAGGACACTCAACGGATCGGCGAAGCATTCCTGCCCTCGCGTCAGAAGATCGTCGACATTCTCGGCGAGGTCCGCCAGTTGCTGTTCCCCGGATTCTTCGGGCTCAAGGAGTTGTCCCAGGAGAACATCAAGTTTCACGTGGGCAACCTGGTAGCCAAGCTGGCCGACTCGCTGGGCGAGCAGATCATGCACTGCCTGATATACGCCGACCATGGTCAGGGCGAGCCATGCAGCAAGAAGTCGGCGCAAATGGCGCGGGAGTTCCTGGCGGAGATTCCGAAGATTCGCCAATTGCTGGCGATGGACGCCCAGGCTGCCTACGAAGGCGACCCCGCGGCCAAGAACGTTGACGAGGTAGTTTACTCGTATCCGGGCTACTTCGCGGTTGTTGTCTACCGTATCGCCCACGAGCTGCTTACGCTGGGCGTGCCGCTGATGCCGCGCATAATGACCGAGCATGCCCACAGCGTCACCGGTACGGACATCCACCCTGGCGCGGAGATAGGCAAGAGCTTCTTTATCGATCACGCCACGGGCGTCGTCATCGGCGAGACGACGGAGCTGGGCGACAACGTGACGATATATCAGGGCGTGACACTCGGCGCCCGCAGCTTCCCCAAGGACGAGTTGGGGCGGATCAAGAGAGACCTCAAGCGCCACCCGACGATCGGCAACAACGTGACGATTTACGCCAACGCCACCATACTTGGCGGGCGTACTGTTGTTGAAGACGGGGCCGTGATCGGCGGCAACGCGACGGTGTTCGGCTCGCATATTGTCATCGGCGCGGGGGCCACGATAGGCAGCAATACGTTCATCAACAAGTCGGTGGCGGCCGGGGCGACGGTTGTCGCCAACCCCCCGGCCCAGAAGACCCACCAGGGCCCTGGCGGTGGGAAGTAGAGTTTATCCCGGCCGGGCGCTGAGATGACCGGCGGGCGCGAGGAAGAGAACAATGGATGCCGAGTTCAATACAGTCGCCGACGACTTCTTTGTCAATATGAGTCTGCAGACAACGTTGGCCCTGCCGGACGGACGGGAGACGATCCTCCAGTTCTGCCAGGCCGTCCAGAAGCAGTTTCCCGACATGACGAGCTTGTTCCATCGCGATACCGGTGAGTTCGTTCTGGAGGGCGACCGCGAGGCCGGCAGCTATCAGTGGATGGAGTTGCAGTCGCACAGACTTTCGGCGGGGCAGTTCAATCCGCCGACGCTGGACGACGCGATGGCCTTGCATCGGTGGCTGTTGGACCGCAGTGTGTACTTCCTGGGCGTGGCCGGGATTGACGTGGAATGTATCGACGTGATGTTGGGCTTCAACCTGGACTACATGGGCAACCGCGACGGCATCGTCGCCGATGCGCTTATTGGCTCGTCGCCGCTTGCGGCGCTGTCGGCCGAGGGGTTGGGCAAGTGCGTCGAGTTCGAGCCGGGCATAGTGTTCTCGCTGGACGACGATTGCTACACGCAGGCGAGGCTGTCTGTCGATACCCGCTGCAGCAACTACCAGGTGCGAACGGGCAACTACGCCGACGAGCCGATCAGCGTTTACTTCACCGTTCGTCGCTGCCCCGCGCCGGGCAAGGTGATGGACGTGAGGGCCACGTTTGAAGAACTGTCGGCCACGTGCATCGAGATAGGCCGGCGCGTGATAGTTCCGCAAATAGTGCGTCCACTTGCCGCCGCCATCGCGGCGGGGTAGCGGCAGGTAAATGTAGAAGAGGCGCTAGTGTGAAGCGCGGCGGGCCTTCATTCCGTGGCTACTTCCGGCAAGTCGCAGGAACGTCATCTCCCAATTGCAGCGTCCGTATGCTGCAACACATTGTTGTGATGGCTCTGCGCTGCGATCCATCAGCGCAAAAAAAGCGGCGGGCCTACCGCGGGGGGGGACGGCAGGCACCGCCTATCATTCGAATCAGCCGGGGGAGAACTGATCCGAAAAGGGGACAATACATCTCGAAGGGGAACCTGATAACAGCAATCCAAACAGGAATCAAGCCCCATCTCAAAAAAGATTCTACCACAGGATGATGACCTGTCAACAGAATAAGGCGATAACCTTAAAAAATATCCAGATCGCACGCATCAAGAAGTATAAAAATAACAACAATCAGACATGCCAGCCTTGCTAACAACTTACTATTACTATAGTTCAAGATCGCCACTCGTTCGGCTGGCCGATCAATCACCAAGTGACAGTATTTTTGAAGACGCCTATTTTGTTTCGCTATGGCAAAAGAAAAGCGTTGCCCGGCTCGGTTCGGGAGGCACCGCCCGAGGTACCATCCTCGGCGGCGTATATGTCGTCATCATCTTCCGTGGTCGCGGTTATGCGCCAGTTGGCCGTCCCGTCAAGGGCACCGACATTCTGCCCCATGCCATTGTGATTCTTGGAGTTCTCGCCGTTGTTGGGGCCGATGGTATCGCTATTGAACTCGGTGCGCGGGTTCTGATCGGCGACGATAGCCAGGGAGGAGGAGAACTCCGTCGAGTTGACCGTTGTCAGGTCACGCATAGGTGCGGTGACTCGAACCGTCGTACCTGTGGGATAGTAGGAGTGCGACCCGACGGCCGAAAGGTAGCTGTAGGACAGCGTGCTAACCTTGGTGTCGGCGTCGTAAATGAAGGACGTGGCGTCCGGGACGGCTTTGGCGTACTTGCGTCGCAGACCCGCCTCAGGACAGAAGAACATTTTTGGCGTCGCGCCGCCGTGTTCCACCAGCAGCCAGAGGCCACCGGGGTTGCCCGTTGTTATGTCCGACCAGTTGCTTTCCGTAGGCCCGGTGTTGGGCAACGCGCCGGAAGTGGTCCCGCGAGACAGCAGGCCGTTCGTGGCGTAGGCATTCACCGCCTGCACAATGCCATGCACATTGGCTTGGCATGTCTTCTGTAGCGCGTATATACGTATGTCGCGCAACGCCGGCAGGAGCAGAGACATCAACATCGCGATGATGCCGATCGCCATGAGTAGCTCAACGAGAGTGAATCCGACTTTTTGCCGGCCGTCTTTTGCGTGTGCAATTGAACTTCGTGCCATCATATGTATATTATATGCACTGCTGTTGGCGACTGTCAATGCAAGTGGCGGGCGGGGCGCTCGCTACCTGGTGGGTATCGACGATATTTCACATAGGGAACTGACATCATGGACGAACGGACGTCGTTGGACAAGCCGACTCAGCAGCAATCGGAACTATTGGTGATATCGCTGACCACGCTGGCGTGGGTAGTGGGGGTCGTGGGAACACTGGCATCGGCGGGCGCGATCAGCCAGGCCGCCCTGCGGCGAAAACTGGACTTGGAGACCGTGTTGTTGGCGGCGGCTTGGCTGCTGGCTGGGTTGGTGACCGCAGTCGTGCTGTGGACGCTGGCCTGGATAGTCCGCACGCTGGCAGAGCCAGACGCCGACCAAGCGAACTCGTGACCGATCTGGCTGCGTAATGCCGGGCACAAAACGCATCGTGCGTGCGGCCTGCAAAGTGCGTACTATTGGGCTCGAAGCCGGCTCGACGGAGGCCGATGAGTCGCAGCACCACCAGAAGGAAACCGACGGATGAACGTTCTGATTATTGGCGGCGGCGGGCGCGAGCATGCGCTGGCCTGGAAGATTTCGCAATCCAAGTTGTGCGACAAACTGTGGGCAGCCCCAGGCAACCCGGGCATCGCCCAGTGCGCCGAGTGCGTGGACATATCCGTCGACGACACCGAAGCCATCATCAAGTTCGCCACGGATAACGATGTCAAGTTTGTGGTCATCGGCCCGGAGGACCCGTTGGCGGCCGGCCTGGGCGACGCCGTGCGCGACGCGGGCATTCTCTGCTTCGGCCCGATCGCGGCGGGCGCCCGCATCGAGTCCGACAAGGCCTACGCCAAAGACCTCATGCGAGCGGCAGCCGTGCCGACGGCCGAGGCGCGAATATTCACCGACATCGCCAAGGCCAAGGAGTACGCACTCACGCGCGACCACGGCATTGTCGTCAAGGCGGCGGGCCTGGCCAAGGGCAAGGGAGTCGTCGTTTGCCGCGAGGCCTACCTGGCCATCCAAGCCCTCGATGACATGATGACCGACAAAATCTACGGCGACGCGGGCAACACCGTGCTCATCGAGGAAATGCTCACCGGCCAGGAAGCCACCGTCCTCGCCCTGTGCGACGGCAAGAGCATCTACCCCATGGAGCCGCTGCAGGACCACAAGCCAATCGGCGACGGCGACACAGGCCCAAACACCGGCGGCATGGGCGCATACAGCCCCGTGCCGATCATCGATTCCAAAATGAGCGGGCGGATCGAAAAGGAAGTGCTCGTGCCGATCATCGACGCCATGCGTCGCGACTTCGGCCGATATGAAGGCGTGCTGTACGTCGGCCTGATGTTCACGTCGGCCGGGCCTAAGGTGATCGAGTTCAACTGCCGCTTCGGCGACCCGGAATGTCAGCCGCTCATGATGCGCCTCACCAGCGACATGCTGGAGGCGATGGTGGCGACGGCTGAGCATCGGCTGGATGAGGTCACGCTGGAGTGGGACAAGCGTCACGCCGTGTGCGTGGTGCTGGCCAGCGGCGGCTACCCGGGCGACTACGATAAGGGCCATGAGATCACCGGCATAGCCGACGCCGACGCCATGGCGGGCGTGAAGGTATTCCACGCGGGCACGGCGATGCTAGATGGCAAGCTGGTAACCAACGGCGGACGCGTATTAGGCGTAACCGCCCTTGGCGACACCGTAGCCGACGCCCAGAAACTAGCCTACGAAGCAGCCGCCAAGATAACCTGGCAAGACTGCTACATGCGCACAGACATCGCGGCCAAGGCGATTGTTTGAAGCACAAGGTCTAATGTCTAAGGACTAATGTCTAAAGAAGCATGGGCCGCAGAGACACTGAGGCGCAGAGAAGCATGAGTAGGGCGGGCTATGCCCGCCGATAGCCCGTAGGCTGCAGCAGGAAGCATAGGACGCCGTCATGGCCGAAGCGCAGAACGAAAATCAGGAACGGCCGCCAACATCTCTGTCCCGGAGGCCCCACGAGCTGGTCCCGAATATTGGGCTCCTGCCGGAAGAGGTTGCTGACCGTCTTGATGATATGTCCTACGCGCTGGCAATGGCCGTAGAGTATGTTCCGATGAAGGTGAAACATGATCGGCTCTACGAGTACGGCGTGAAGATGCAGGACATAGCCTTGGGGAAGTCTTCTCTCATTCCTACGGCCACGGATGGCAGGTTTTCTGGGATAGGGGGCCGGAGTGGGAGTTGGACCTTTGACGGATTCATCGAAGAGGAGGTCAACAACGATCCGGATAGAGAGTGCGATCTGCAGTTCATGATAGTTAGTCACACTACGTGCGTTCGTGTTGGTGTGCAATGTGCCTTGGGGCTCTTTCAGAGCGCCATGGATAGCCTGTGGAGCAACGCAGCGGGAGAGACCTGGCTCCTCATGTGCCTGAGGGAACTGCGAAATATTGTCGTACATCATGTGCCGTTGACCGTGGCGACCAAGGATCATCGTACCGACTTTGTGCACCGGACCGGCGAAATTGGCCCAGCGATATTGACGGAGGGCGAATGGTTCTTTGATGTGAAGGCAACTGAACTGACGGCCCCACATCCTATGATGAAGGGGAAGCCGCGCCTCTGCGATGAGAAAGCGGAGTGGTTCGTTGAGGTCTGTGCGAAGCATTCGATTTCGCGGATACTCTTGGAGGGGGTGTGGGACATGTTGCATCGGTACGCCGAAGGCAATCCAGGTGCCATAGAGAGCCGCGCATCGAACGAACGGCGTTATCGAGCAGTCTACATTACGAAGAGAGGCCGAGTACTCAGAAATGATGAGAAGGAAAGTCCGCCCTTGCTCTGAGGCGGGCGCCGTGGTCTGACAGGACCTGCCTGCCGGCAGGCAGGAGTGTCAACCACGTTGCCGACTGACGCACGATGACCCCACATGGTTGCCGCTATCGCCGCAGACCATGGCACCCAATGCATTCCGGCCAATGGCCTTCGATCGCTGCAGATATCGGCCCCGTGGGTTGCGGCCAGAGGCATGAGCATGGCGAACCGTGCCCACCACGAAGTCTACCCGCGCCAGAAGTAGTGCCAGTCGTAGCCCAGCTCGATGCTCTCATCCGCTTCCAGGTCGAACGTCCATGAGGTCTGCCCGATGGAGTTCACTTGTCGCCACCAGTACGGCCAACTGGCGGAACCGTACCAGGCGGGCAGTGACCAGCCGCCTTCGAACTGGCCTAGTTGGGTGATCTCGCCCTCGTTGGTGGCCGAGTCGACGAAGCCCAGCACCGCCCGGCGGACCTCTACGGTGATTGTCTCATCGCGATGGTTGGTCAGGTGGATCGTGCCGGTCAGGTCGATCTGGTCGTAGGAATGTCTATTCCACGTGCGCGCATTGGACGTCCTGTCGGTCTCTGTGTCGCTGGCCTTAACTCCCACGTCGATGGCTGTCGTCATCGTCAGGTCGCACGAAGCCCCGGCTGCGGTGTACTGGATCATGCCCTGGGCCATCACTCGGCCGTCGCGCAGTATCATCGCCGGGGCCGTGGTGAGCGGGGCGTCGGCGGTGTTGGTCAGGCGAAGAACGTGCATGGCCTTGGGTGCATTGAACAGGCGGGCGAGCTGGGCGTGCTGCTGATCGTTGAAGCGAGTCCGGGCCTCCGGTGGCGGGGCGAAGGGCAAGTCCAACACGAACACATCTTCGTACGACAGCGTGACCTTGCTGATGGGCACGGTCATTCGCTCGCCTTTCTTGAGGGTGATATTGTTGATGGTGAACACGTACAGGTCCTCGCGCTTGTCCCCGGAGGCGACGTCCGAGCCCAGGTTGATCGTCGCCCCGGCGGGCGCGCCAGCTTGCGGCCTAGGCTGGTAGGAGACGCGCTGAGACATGATGGCATTGGAGAATGCGTAGGCCGTCTGGTTGGTTGGCCGCATGACGCTTGATAGCCGTGCGACTGTCTCCTGCATGGAAATCGGATCGGGCGTATCTTGGAAGGCGAACGTCGGCACGCCTATCACCAGATGCGCCGTTACGTCATTAAGGTCAGTCAGTTCGTTGACCAACGTCGCCTGCAGCGAAAGCACCGCGTTGCCTTCGCCATCGATTTCCACGCGATAGTTCGGGATCCACCGCACGCCGCGCTGCACGTAGGTCATGCCCACGTTGACAGTGTCGGCCGGCTCATTCCCGTCCCAGTCGAGCTTGAGTGTCATCGTATTTTGGAACTGAGATATGGTGACGTCGGGGTTGTAATCGCCGGTGAATGTTACCTCCGCGATGCGTCCCAGCGGCACGGCTTTGGTCCCGTTGGCGACGCGGAGCAGCACAACTTGGCCCGTGACCGGCAGGGCGGGCGGCGCGCCGGGCGGGGAGATGGCCTCAAGCTCCTCTGTGGTCCGGGCCGGCAGGGCCAGAATCGTAGCTTCGTAGGGCTCGCCGGCGTGTTCGGTAATCACAGCGGTCCCCCCGACATTTGCTTCGATCATCTCCGCCACGGTCAGAGCGGTTACAAACTGACGGGGCTGTTGGCAGAGGTGAAATTAGGCGGAATTTGCCGGTAAAGGGCGAAAAGAAATGGGCTTGTGGCGAGGGAGGCGGATGAGTCGTACAGATGGCCTGGGCGGCTGTTGTGGGGCGAATGAGGCTGTCGGGGCTAGGTTGTTAATGGGCAATAAACACGCCGCTAAATGGGCTTTGAACGGGTGTTATCGATGGCAGCTGGAATCACTGGATGTCCTCGGTAATGTCCGCGCCGGTCGGCCGGCTGCGGGTGGTGAAATTGCGTCGGCGAAATCGCGGTTGACGGGACAGCATCATCGGTCGCCCTTATCTCTGTCGAAGTCACCGGCTCCGGGGGCTCGGCAGGCAATGAAAGATTGTAGCCAACAAAAAACAGCAGCAGCGCTATGCCAAGAATGAAGAACAACCACATAGCTTTGGTGGCCTGTTTAAGTCGTCGGCGTGAGGCAGACGTGGCGGCGTCATTTAGATTGCCGTGAGTTGCCTCAGCAATGTTCTGAGCATACCGACTGAGCGCGAACCTCGCCAGGATACCGGCCAATATTGTGCACATCAGCAATGCCCAGGACGCGATCAAGGCCGGCACCTGGCGTAGCGTGGGCGTGAAGGTGGCCAAGGGGACCAGTGCGTTGATAGAGACGATGATTGCGCCACTGGCCACAAGTATCAGCTGCCCTATCGCCTTCTCTTTGTACCCCCGGGACTCCTCATATAGATCGCGAACAGCCTGCACCCGCTGGTTCATAAAGTCACGGTCAGGCATGGCTCTGGCCCCCTTTCTTGTTCTTCCGCTTCGCCATCGCGGCAACAGACTTGTTCAATGCGCCGCCGTCCTTCGTTACCTCGGCCAGCCGATCTGCAAGCCATGCCAGGACCGTGCGGACATGAGTGGCCGATTCGAGGCACTCCTTGTCAGTGCGTTCGTGTATTCCCGCGCTGAGCTCCGCGTGGAGCAACTCCAATGGGTCGTTGTGTTCGTTGATCAGCAGCGATCTTGGCATTGCCCCCTTGACCGATTCAACCGCCCTACCGAATTGAGGCTCTGCTAGCGCCTCCTTGAATTTTGTGATGACTTCCTTGGGGGCCTGCAGCTTCTCAGCAGCCGTAATAATGCCGCCTATTATCTGGTCCTTTTGGGACTGCACCACGCGGCGATAGTAGGCATAGGCGGCGATACCCAGACCTTGATTCTCACATTGTCGCCCTTTGCGAAAAGTGGCCTTGTCTTCCCCAAGAAGCTTGTCCAGACGTGCGGGTGTTGGCGGGCCAAAGTTGGGCAACTCGCCCAATTTGTAGCACTCACCTGACAGCTCTGGCAGGTGCATGATCACTATCAAGGCAAACAGCTTCTCACGTTCTTGGCAGTCGCTGCACGTATACGTCAGCCACACTAAACTGGTACTGCTTCTTGATAGGGATGTACCATCGGAGTCCGTCAAGCGGAAGCGGCGTGTGCCCTCACATGCTGGGCAATACAACCGAATGGCAGGCGTCAATAGGTTAATAAAGCCGCCGCTGCTGCTCTCGGCCAGAGGGGAGATACGCGCATTGGTCGAAGGAGGCGTACGCTCCAGGAACTGGGCGAAGGTTATGGGCTCTGGTTGCAGCCCCAAATCTGGTGTTTGTTCTTTTCCCATCACGGTTCTCCTAGACCATCTGGCCCTTGGCCTGGCCGCGATGGTGGCGATACCTTTGTGTCCGCGCCTGTATAATAGTCGAAGATGGCCGACTGTCAACGGGCTTCCCATTCCGGGGCGCAATGGTGGCTGTTGCGGTCATGCGACGTGACCTTTTAGGGCGGAGGTGAGGCTGCCCTTGAGGGTGTCGAGCTGAGCCAGTACTCCCTCGAAGGCGGCGGCGGGGATCATTAGGTCGGCGTGTTTGGCTGTGGCGTTGGATAGGACCTGGCGGCCGTCGGCGGTCTCGGCGAGCTGGGTGATCATGGCGTCGAACAGGTCACCAACGTCGGCCCCTTCGGCGGCGACCATGGCGGCCAGCTCGTCGTTGTGTCGGTCGGCGTGGTCGTGCTGATGGAATAGGTCGAGGACCATCTGGGCGGCGGCGATGGCCGTGCCCTTGCGCTTGTGCAGCGCGGCGATAAAGAAGTAGCAGCGGCCGCGTTTGGTAGCATCGGCGATGGCATCGTGGTAGAGCCCGGGCTTGCAGTCGCCCCAGAAGTAGCCGCTGCCGGGAATGCCGACGATCTGGTGCACGTGGTGATGGACGCGGGCGTAGGCCACCAGGAGTCGGAGGGTGCGGGGGGGGCCGATGCCGAGCCTGGCGGCCAGTTCGCCGCCGCCGATGCCGCTGACGCCGACGGCCTGGAGAATGCCGGTCATGCGGTCGACCAAGGCGTCAAGGTCTAGCCGGCAGGCCGGCAGGCCGGCCCGGCCGAGCGGGTCGGCCTGCGGCCGGTGGCACGCGGCGAGGGGGCCGGCGTAGTCGCGGGCGAAGGGGGCCAAGTTGTACGGTGAGGGCGTGTTGTTCATGATGCGGTCCTTACGGTTAGCATGCCCAAGCTCCCGCCGTGCCCCGCCTGGCCAATCGCACGAGGATCGACGAGTGCATCTGGCTGATGCGGCTCTCGGACAGATCAAGCGTTTTGCCAATTTCCTTCATCGTCATCTCTTCAAAGTAGTACAGGATGATGATGAGTTGTTCAGCCCGGCTCAGGCCACGCGTGACCAGGTCCTTGATGTCCCGTCGTTGCGCGCTACGGAACGGATTGGCGACGCACACATCTTCCACGACGTCAATTTCGCAGACGTCTTTGCTGGAATCGGTCTCGAACCATTTACGGTTCAAGGACACGACACCCACGGCGTAGGCGTCCTTGCGAAGCTTGCGGAACTTCCGCAGGGAAAGGCGCATCTCTTTGGCGAGTTCCTTCTCGCTGGGCGGCCGCCCGAGCCGCGCCTCGGCGGCTTGCCTGGCCCGACTCAGCTTGCGGGTGCGGTGGCGCACCAGGCGAGGTACCCAGTCGAGGTGGCGAAGCTCATCAAGCATCGCCCCGCGAATACGCCGCGAGGAGTACGTCTCGAACTTGACGCCGCGATCCGGATCGTAAGCCTTCAGGGCACCCATCAGCCCGAACACGCCGGCTGACATGAGGTCGTTCACATCGACATTGTCAGGCAGCTTTGTGTGCAGCCGATCGGCGGTGTATTTGACGACCGGCAAATAGTTCTCAAGGAGGCGATTGCGTGATTCCTCAGACTTCGTCTTGAAGTACTCGGCCCACCACTTGCTGACTAATTGCGGATCGGGCTTGGCCGTGGGGTAACGGGGCCGCGCGTCGGAGGTTGGTATGGCGTCATCCATGACGGTGTTCCTGCTGCTAGGTTGTGTCCGCCGTCTGGCGGGCGTTGCGTTTGGCGATGGCGTCCAGGGCGACGATCGTACGGCGGAGCCAGTAGGCGTCGGCGTCGGCCACGCTGGCGCACGTGCCGCATGACATATGCTCGCCGGCTATGAAGGCGTCGAGCTGCTCGGCGGCCAGGCCCATCGCCTCGGCCTTGCGGCGCAAGGCGTAGCGGAGCGAGTCTAGGGGCGTGGCGGCGGCGTCCTCGCCGGCCCAGTAGCCGGCGGAGTAGTACTTCAGCTTGCCGCCGGCCTTGGCCTCCCAGAAGGCCATCACGGCGATGAAGCCCTCGCGCGTCGCGGTCGGGTCGGCGGCGGAATGGAAGCCACCGATATTCCACTGCACCGACTTGCGGAGCTCGTCGTTGGGACAGCCCGCCTCAGCGGCCGCCGTGTGCAGGAGCATCTTTTGTTTGTTGGATAGCTTCATGACGCTTCTTTCATCCGATCAACGAACTTGGCGTAGCGGTTTGTCATGGGGGCAGACGGCACATAGATGCCTCTGCAGCCATCCTCGCACGGCAGACCGCAGTCGTTGAGGGTGCCCCTGTCGAGGACATGAAAGCACTTGTCGCAATAGGGGTAGTCGCCGTTCATGGCCGATAGGATGCGGACCTGCTCGGCGTCGCCGAACGTAAGCGGCCGGCGGAAGGCCCGCCCGCCATCTGGAAACGCGACGGCCCTGCGGATCCTGCCTACGTGAGGAATAAGCCGCTCCAACTCATCGATGTTCACATCGATCGCATGGGCATGGTCCACGGCGCACTGTCTTGGCTCCTTCATGCCATCGCCCCCATATTGAACGACCGGGCGATGTCCTGGGGTATCTTGCCCTTCTCGGCCTGTGGCATGTTCTTCCACGCATCCCGGGCGGCCAGCAACTTCGCGGGGTCCAGCTTCACGCGGCCCGTCAGCATTACCAGTGTCGTGCGGGGCTTGCCGTTCATTTGGCATTTGTCATTAGTCATTTGTCATTCCGCCGCAGGCGGCGCTCCCTTCCCCGCAAGCACACCCAGCCAGACGAACAACCCGGTCATCGGCAGGCCGCCGGCCAGGCTGGGGGCGATATCGCCGGTTTGGCCGGCGAGGCATCCCCAGGCCGTCATGGCCGCGAAGAACATGGCGACAGCGAGAAGGCCGACGGCGGCGATGGCTCGATGGGCCATCGGCGGGGATGCGCTCATTGTCGATTGTCGATTGTCGATTGCCGATTTGGGCATAGTCATTCCTTTGACGCGGCCAGGAGTCTGATGCCTGGCCGCCGGTGGCTATTCGTCGGGTTGGGCTGGTGTGCGGCGCAGAAGAAATGATCGCAGACGCACCACACGCGGACCGGCGAATTTTGGAGCGGGCAGAACATGTCCGCACGGTCGGTGCCGTCACAGGTGCCGCATCGCTCGGAACTGCCCCTGTCACAGGGGCGATAGTTGTACGCCTCGGCGTCGGCCCGCATGGCGGGGATGCCTAGTTGTGGCGTGCTATTTAACATTGGTTGCCCCCGACGCGGACTTGCAGTGCCTGTTGTGCAGGCCGTTGATGTGGATGACTATGGTGGCCAGCCTGGCTAGCAGGGGGCGGTTACGGTCGATCCATACAATCCACTCGTGGTCGTACTTGCACAGGATGTGCGTCTGGTCGGCCAGGCGGACCAGGTCGTCGAGCTTGGCGTTGGTCTCGGCGACGACGGCCTCGGTGAGTGTGATGCCTTCTTCCTCTGGGGTGAAGCCGGTCATGATGTGCCCTCCGGGGTAGCGATTTGCGATTGTGGATTTGCGATTTGCGATTGGACTGCGGGCATGGAGCTGGCGGCCTGGGGCTTGCCGGGGCAACGCTTGCACATACTGCCCTTCCATTCCGGTCCATACGCCGCGCGACACTTGCGGCACTCGGGAGTTTTCAGCCAGGGCCTACTCATTGCGTCGCCTCCGGCATATTCCGCCTGGCGTACCAGAACATGACGCTGATGGGCGGGCAGAAGCCCTGGTGGTGCTTGCGGTAGAGGTCGAAGGCGTTGCGCTGGCGGGCGTCGGTGAGGCCGTCCCACCAGGTGCGTGCCTGGGCCTGCCAGGCGAACTGGGCTCGCCGGCGTTTGATCTGCGTGGCCCAGGACGTGTCCTTGCGCGGGCGGTCCCACAAGGCCTGACGGGATCGCCGGGGCGAGGATGGGACTGCGGTCCTCAGCGAGCGCAGCTGGGTGGTCTTGTTACTGGTGGCTATCATGCGGTTGTCCTTGTTATGCGACGGCGGCTTTGTCGGCGACGGGCACGGCGGCGGGCGGGCTGCCGAACGGCGGGCCGGCGGAGTGGTCCATCTGCATCTCCCCGCCGACCAGGCTGGCGACGTAGTCCAGCTCGCGGACCGAGAACGTCGGCGTGGCCTTGACGCTTTCGGCGACGGAGCTGACGGCGTACAGGCGGGCCCTGACCTTGTAGAAGCGGCCGGGGGCCTGGGCGACTTGCCGCAGGAACTTATAGCTGTCGGCGTGGAGCTTGCCGGTGTGCCCTATCGACTTGAGAATGCTGTTGGTGATAAGCTTGACATCGTCCAGCTTGACCTCGTCGCGCGGGGACACACGGTGGACGGCCTGGAAGCGGCTGGTCAACTGCTCGTACCCGCCCTTCATGCCCCGCCGCCCTTCGCACCGCAGTTCATCGTCCATTGCCCAGGTATCTGCCAAGACGACAGCCAGGCGGCAGCTCATGTCATCATGAAGGTTGCGGAGCATATTGAACGTTGCTGGCAGCAGCGAGGTCGTCTCGTCAAGAATGACCATCAGCGGCACGCCAGCCCCGCCGGCGTAGTAGCTGGCCAGCCGACTGCGGACGTGGTCATATATCTCGGTCCACCGCTCGCTCTTCACCGGCCGGTAGCCAAGTCGCCGGGCGATTTCCCCTATCAAGGCGCGCTTGCCGGCCAGCGCCTCTCCGGCCTGGATAAGGATGCAGCGGTCGCCCATGTGCTGGGCGTAGTGCATCAGGGCGGATGACTTACCCCCCCCCGATGGCATCATTATCTGGGCGATGCAGGGCATGCTCAGGGCCCTCTCACAGACGGCCATGATCAACTTGCCGTCGGTCGTGGCGACGTATGGAACGGGGGGGGCGGCGTGGGTAATTTCGCGCATGCCGAGCCATTGCCGGGCAAGGCACAGGATGCGGTCGGTGTTGCCGGTGTAACTGCCCGATCGGACCTGCGACCATATCGACTGCCCGACACCTATCATGCGAGCAATGACGGCGTGCGTGTGGCCGTCGGCGAGGCGGACCTCATCGACGCGGGCGAGAATGCGATTCCGTTCTGTTTCCTGCAGCTTGCCTTCTATGGCAGTTCCCATAATTTATCCTCTGACCAAGTGGTCAAGTGGTGTTTCTTGCGCTCTCATCCTTCAATTCCTGGGGCAATGCATCTGCGAGTAGGTCCATCGCCGATGGGGCCGGAGGGCCGCCTGCAGCGCTGGGGGGATTGATATCGTCGGTGCCGGTGGCGGCGAAGAAATCGGCGGCGGACTGCCGCTGGCTGGCCTTGGCTGGGGCGTTGCGCTTGTGATCGGTGGCGGCCTGGGCGGCGCGGTCCACCTCGCCCAGGAAACTCACGCGGACGGGCGGGGAGGCCGGCAGCGTGGTCGGGTCGTCGTGGAGGCCGAGGGTCGCCCCGGCGCGTTCTGCCGTGGCCAGCAGGCGGTTGCCGGCGGCGGCGCGTTTGCCGGCGAGCGTGCGGCGGGCGTTCTTGGCCATGCGGGCCTGCAGGGCCATCGCCCCGGCGAGCCTGTCGGCGTGGTCGCTGCCGGCGGGGGCCAGCGGGTGGATTTTCGAGCCGGCGTACGGCGTGGCGACGGCGATGAACTTGTCGCTGGTGGCGTCGAAGATGTACACGGCCGACGCATCGCCCTCGCGATAGCGGTAGGTGACCTTGCGGCGCTTGTCGCGCCCGGACCCGCCCCGCCGGTCTTCCAGCTCGTCGGCCCAGTAGTAATCGCCGAGCGGACTGACGTACACGCCGTTGGCCTCGACGCGAACGGGCATCGACGGCATAAGGAGGATGGCCAGTGCGTTGATCGACGGGCGGACGGGCTGATAGCCGGGGCGACGCAGAATGTGGAACGCCCGGACCGACGACAGGACCTCGCCGTCGGCGCTCACGGCGGCGGCCGCCGGGCTCTCGCGGAGGGCGTAGTCGTCCATGACCCACTTGTCGAACGCGGCGGCGAAGCTATCCAACGTCAGCCCGCCGGCGTGCAGCTCGGCGGCCTTGCCGTGGAGGGCCTTGAGGCGCTCGGGTCGGTGGTCGGTGCGGTTGCCGCAGTAGGTCGCCCAGGTCTTGTCGAACCGGTCGGCCATGAGGCGGAACCACGGCTCGACGACCTTGGCCTTGGCGTTGTACGGGATGGCGAAGTGGGCGTCGACGCCGAGCAGCTCGAGCAGAGGCTTGACGTGCTTGGCCGCGACGATGGTCTCGCCCTTGCGAGGCGGACGATTGCGGCCGCCGGCGAAGCGGTACATACGAAAGTCCTTGCCGTTGTCGAGCTGGAGGGCCTCGGGCTTGCCGTGCGCCTCGACGCCGGCAATGAAAGTCTCCATCACGCGGTTGCCGGTGGGCGAGTCGAACGACATTCGCCAGGCGACGGGCATCCACGACCGGGCGTCCAGGAACATCGTCACCCACGGGCGATAGAAGCGGACCTCGTCGCGGCGTTTGTTCTTGTTGAATATGCGGCGAGGGACCAGCACGTCGACCTGGCGATGGTCGGCGACCCACAAGCCCATGGCGGGGACCTTCGACCAGTCGCGGACGACGTATGGCTGCATGCGGTCGCGGAACCGTTTCGGGTCGCGGCCGAGGGCTACCAGCTTCGGGTCCATCCGCTGGGTGGCGTGGCGGGTGACGGTGCGGGGCGATGGGATTTCCCAGCCTTCGGCGGCGGCGATGGCCGCCATCCGTTCGTAAAGCCGGGGGACCGATGGGCGATGCTCCTGGAGGTACAGCCCCTCGAAGAACTCGCGGGCGTCGGGCGTCCAGGTCGACCGGCCGGAATAGCGGCGGCCGTCGAGCAGGCCGGCGACGCCCTTGTCGCGGTGGGCGTTATCCCACCGCCTGACGGTCCGCACGGAGACTCGCGGCTTGTCATTGTGCCGCGCGTTCCAGCCGTCGACGAAGTGATGCTGCAGCTCGGCCATCGTCACGCCGGCGGGCCGATGGCCGACGGCGGCACGATATGCTCGGATGACCTCCAGGCGATAATGAATCTGCGCGCGCTTGGCGGCGGTGAGCCCCGCCAGGACATCCCCCGCGATCGCCACGAAGGCCGACGCCCCGCCGGCGATCGCCAGGGCCGGCCTGCAGGCGGGGTCGATGTGCCATTCGCCATCGACCTGGCGAGCCGTGAGCTCCCCGCCCGCCGCCATGCGGCGGACGTGGCGGGCCGTTTTGCCGAGCGCCTCGGCGGCGGCGGCGACCGTCAGCCACCCTTGCGGGCCAGCCCGTACGGGGGGAACGTCTGGAATATGTCGGGCGGCGTTATTCATTGGCGGGCTGGTGGGCTACGAGCTTTGGGTGGAAGTCGGGGGAAGCGTTGGCAACGACCAGGGCGCGGGCCAGGACCGGGGCGAAGCGAACGGCGGCCAGGAACGCGCCGCCGGACGCCAGCGTGAGACGGCCGCTATGCCACTTACAGATGATGCGCTCAAAGACGATCGAGTGGCCCGAGCCCAGGTTGGCCGCACCGACCGAGCGGGTGAAGAATGCGATGGCGTGGTCGTCGTCAAGCGGCACGACCTGCATCGTCTTGCCGTCGCGGGTGACGGTGCAGCACCCGCCATCGTCGAGGCCTATAATGACGTTGCCGAGGGCCATTGACACCCCCCCACCGACGGTGCCGGCAACACTGTTCATTCTCTTGCGCGTCGTCCTGGATGTGTGCATTGTTGTCCTCATGCTGCGGTTGGCTGGTTCCAAAGGTCGCCGTGGGTCAGCGGGCTGCTGTTCGGGCGGCGAAGTGAGTTGACGGCGTCGAGGATTCTCCGCCGGGTGCCGGGGTTGCGACGCCTAAACGACATGTAGTCGCTCAAGAGCCCCGGGCTCACCCCGGCGGCGGCGGCCACGTCGACCAATGCGGGTATGCCCAAGGAATAGATTTTTCCTTTGACCGCCGCTCGCCGCCGTGCTACCGTTTTGTTATGCGTATTATTTCGCATTTGACGCCTAAAAAGATGCCCCAGGTGGGCAGTTGAGGCTATAGCGTCATTATTAGGGCACTGTGTCATACATGTCAACCTCAAAGAATAAAAAACTTTGCGACGCTGCGGGCGCCGGTAACTGGCGTCGTGATCTAGGTGAGCGCATCGCCCACGTTCGCAAGCGGTTGGGCATCAGCCAGACGGTGCTTGCCAAGCGGTTTGGGCGGGCGAATAATACTGTGGTGAGTCGCATGGAGGCCGGAAAATCGGAGAGCCTGCCCTTCGTTGCGATGAAGCTGTTGATTGAGTTGACCGAGGAGGCGAACTATACGGCGGAGTGGTTATTGACGGGCGACATGATGTCCAGGGCAATCAGCCGCGAGGAACTCACGCGGCGGTTGGATGAAATGGATAAAGACGAGGTGTCGGCGATGTCGGTTGGAGACATTATTGCGGCGACGCGCCGTGCGCCAGCGGGCGCATCGGCGGCCGAGATCATAGCGGACGTAGCAGAGGCGGGCCGCGGGAAACAGGGAAAGGGGGAACGATGAAGAGATCAAAAACAATCCTCCTAGGCGTAATGATGTGTGCAGCATCGGTGGCCGGCGTGATTGCCGGCGAGCTGTCGGTGGGTGCGATAACGCAGCTTGCCAACAGCGTCGCGGCGGGTGAGAAAAAAGGCAAGTAGGACAACAAGCGAGACAACTGGCGGAGAGGACGCCCCATGGACCAACGCAAACCAACGCAGGCGCCCGGCGATGCCGCCCGGCCCGAAGGAAAAAGCGTTGCCGATCACGGCCTGAGGGCTGCGGAAATTGTGACGGCAGCGGAGCGAAATATGACCAGACGAGCCAAGACTATTTGGATAACCGGCGGTATCGCTATCTTGTTCATAATTGGCTGCACCGCAACATGGTTTGTAGCCCATGAGTACGGACGGATTGCCGGCGACAAGGCCGGCTGCGCAAGTGTTGAATACAATATTCGCAGCATGCCGAACTACGCAGCCAAGCTTCGACGCGAGTTCTATCCGGTTGTCCGCGTGATCGACGGCGACACGATCGTCGTAAAGATGGATGGGCGAAATACGACGATTCGGCTGCTAGGTATCGACGCGCCTGAGAGCGTACACCCCCGCAAACCCGTGCAGCCCTACGGCGTAGAGGCAGCAATCTATCTGCGCGAGCTTCTGGCTGGTCAGCAGGTGTTTGTCGAGATGCTCCCCGCCGCCGGGCTAGCCGACCACTATGGCCGCACGCTGGCGCACATTCGTATCGCTACTGAACACGGATGGCCGGGCCTGTGGGTCAACAGGCAGATGCTTGCGCACGGCTACGCCCGCCTAGCCCCGAATCCCGAGGCAACGCGCCGCGAAATGCAGGCCTATTGGGGTAACGGCTTTTTCAGCCACGGCAGATATGAAGACCCGGTGTGCTATGTAAGATGGCTATATATAGCCGAAGATGAGGCCCGCCGGCACGGTCGGGGCCTCTGGGCGCTGGAGGTCCCGAGCGAATGATGAATCACAAAGACAATCCTGATAGGCGTAATGATCTGCGTGGCCTCGGTGGTGGGCGGGGCGATCTCGGACGTGCTGTTCTCGGAGAGACCTGTGGCGGCGGCGTGGCTGCGGCAGATGTTCGACGGCAAGGTGGTGTGACTTGAGTTTCCCGGGGAGCGAAAACGCGACCACTTCGGTCGTCTGCTCGCCCGCGTCGTGCTCTATGGGGATCATGAGATTCTCTCGGTTTGGCCAGACCGGTGAGCATATGCCCACAATGGCAATGGCCGTGCGATTGACCGCCTGACGAGGGCGGCGCGCATGTCGTGGCGGCGGGGGCACCGGGCGGGACACTGCGGTTCCTCATTTGTCATTTGTGATTAGGTATTGTGGGGGAGGTAAATATGACATGGCGACATAAATATTTATTTTATGCTTGATTCAGCCGGGGGCTCTGTGGTATTTCTTCGCCCAATCACCTGAACCCAGGGACGGGCAATATGATTTCACTAGCGGCATGGACGCCAGAAGTTCTCACGCTGATCGCGGCCACGGCATGGATGCCGTTGGCCGCGATCAGCCCAGAGGGGATCGCCGAGCGACTCATTTCTACGGCCATCATCGCCCTTGTCATCGGGGTCGGCGGTGCGTGGGTCGGCGTGCGGCTTGGGCAGAAGGACGTGGCGAACCTGGCCGCCCGCCTCGACCGGCAGGACGAGGAACACGCCAAGCGCATGGGGGAGATCGAGGCCGACATCAAGCTCCACGCCGAGGCGATCGGTACGCTCCGCACGGAGCGGGCCAACTGTGAGCTGTGGGCGTCCCGCGAGTACGTCACCAAAGATGAGCTCGTCCGCGTGGCCAACGAGAACGTGCAGTTGCGGCGCGATCTGATAGGCCGCCTGGACGATGTGCACACCCGCGTCAGCGCGACGGGTGAGACCCTCGGCGAGCTAAAGGGGCAGATAGAAGGGATGACATAATGGCCGTCGATTACTCCACGATTCGCCGCCGATCCTTCATGGAAGCGATACTGTTGTCGCTGGCGTGCGTGTACGAGGCCAACGCGGACGTGAGGCTGACGGCGCGGCACATCTTCAAGGGCCTGGGGGACTCCACCGTGCCGCCAACGGACGAGGAGGCCCAGGCGGCGCTGAGCGAGCTGATCGACCGCGAGCTGGTCAGCGTCCACGATGACGACCAGCCCGTGGGGATGGTCCCCCAGAAGGTATACCGAATCACGACCGACGGGCTGGACTTTAAGCGGCACGTCTTCCCGTGGGATTTCCTGGACAGATTCTCCGGCCCCAAAAGGTAGCGGCAGATATGGGTGACCGCGCAAGGCAATCCAAGGCGTACACGCTACTGGCCCTCGAGGTCGGCCGCCGGGCCGGGCTGAACATGCCCAGCCCCCAGGCCGTCGCCCGCCTGTACAAGGCGGCCGGCAAGTCGTCGACCACGCCCGAGCCCATCGAGGCCGCCGCCAAGGCCGTCGCCGAGGCGACCCCCGTCCGCGAGCAGCGAGACGTGCTGTGGATGGAATACGAGCGGATGCTGCGCGACGAGAAGACCTACACGCAGACCGGCGTGCTCAAGTGGCTCGCCGACCACGGGGCCAAGACCTCCACCGCATCGGTCAACCGCGACAGCATGGCCGTCCGCGCGGCGACCAAGGCGATGACGATGCGGGCGCAACTGGCCAGAGACATGGTCGAGATGTGCAAGGGCGGCGAGACGAGCTTCCTGCAGGCCGCCCGACAGATTGTCGCCCAGAAGTACTTTGACGCGCTGCTCAACTTGGAGCCCGACGCGCTGGAAGGCCTGACGGCCACCCAGGTGCTGCGAATGATGGAAGCCGTCGGTGCGTTCGCCCGCGACGACGCGGCGACGGATTTGTCGGCCGAGCGGCTGCGGCAGATGGAGAGTGCGTTCGACGCCCAGATGAAAGAGCTGGAGGCGAAGGCCGCCGGTGGCGGGGGGATCACGGCCGAGGATCTGGCCAACGCAAGGAAGATCGTGCATGGTGGCTAGAGCCGACAATCCAAAGGGCATGGTCACGCTGCTGCCGTATCAACAGCGGTTCAAGGACGACAGCTCGCGCGTGCTTGTCGGCAAGTGGTGCCGCCAGGCCGGCAAGGACTTCACGGCCGCCGAGATCGCCGTCGACGGCTGCCTGTCGACCGGGGAAGACTGGTACCTGATATCCGTCACACAGCGGCAGGCCGACGAAACGTTCGCCAAGTGCGTGCAGGCGGCGGATAGATGGAGGGCCGCCATCAAGACGGCCGCCCGCCTGCGGGACGACGCTATCCGCACCGAGGCCCGCGACTTCACGGACTACGACGCCGAGATTGACGAGGCGTTCAAAGCGACTGCTCGCACGCTGCACCTGCCGGGCGGGGGGAAAATCGTATCGCTGCCGGGGCGCGACCCCGCCAGCCTGGCGGGCTTTTCGGGCAATATCATACTGACGGAGTTTGCCCTGTTTCCAAAGGGCGGGTACGAGCACTGGCGGGTGATCTTCCCGATCACGCTGCGGGGCTACCGGCTGATAGCAATCTCCACGCCGCGCGGCATGAACACCAAGTTCTACGAGCTGTGCAACGACCCGGAGACATACTCGGTGCACGTCGTGGACATCCACAAGGCCGTCGCCGACGGGCTGGTCCTCAAGGACAACAACGGCCTGCCGTGCACGATCGAGGAGTACCGGGCCCTGTACGGCGACGAGGCCGGCTGGCAGCGCGAGTTTCTGCTGCACGAGTCCGGCGACCTGGAGGCCCTGGTCAAATGGCACAAGCTGGAGGCGGCGGCCTCGGCGGACGGCGGCATCGACTTCGTGGAGCTTCGCGTCACCGGCGAGGCCGGGTGGCGAAGCGATTTCTTCGACGAGCTGGCGGCCGTCCTGGCGATCACCGGCGGGCGCGCCGAGATCGGCTGGGACGTTGCTCGCCACGGCGACCTGTCGCCTTTGTGGGTCAACGTCCACGCCGGCGGCGCTCGTGAGCTTTCGGTGCTCGTGATCATGAAGGGCTGCACCTTCGCCCTGCAGCGGGAGATCGTCATGGCGGCGATGGACACCAGCCCGCTCAACGTCGGCTGCGGCGACGCGACGGGGCTGGGTATGGACTCCAACGAAACGCTGGCCACAAAGTACGGCGAGCGGTGGCTGCCGGTGACGTTCACGGCAAAGAGCAAGGCCGAGCTGGGCAGCCTGCTGGTGACGTGCTTCGACGACAACGACCAGGTCCTGCCGGCGATGGAAACCCACAAGCACATCGCCACGGACATCTACGCCCTGCAGGCCGATCGCGGCGGGGACCGGCTGAAGCTCATCGAGACGGCCAACCCCATGCTCGCCGACAGCCACTGCGACATCGCCTATTCGCTGGCCCTGGCCAGGATGGCGGCGGGCATCGAGGCCAACGTCCCACAGATGTACATCTTCGACTTGTAGAACGACTATGGCAAATACGACTGGACAACCCGGCGGCAAGGCGGTAGCCCGCGACGAGCTGGCGACATCCCTCGCGGCGATGGCCACACGCGATACCGGCGACGCGGGGGCTGTTGAAAAGGCGGGCTATGAGTCCTTGGCCCAGCAGTTTGCCAAGGGCGGGAGTGGCGGCGTTCTAACGCGATTAAACGAGCCGTTAAATCCCTATGAACAGTCGCTGTGGGTACACCGCTGTGTGCGAGAAATCGCCACGTCGATCCGGGGTGTTCCCGTCGGGCTCAGCCAGGGCGGGTCGGGGCTGAAGGTCAGTAAGGGCGTGCTGGAGTACTCCCCCGCCCAGTACACGCGGACCGACGGCGTGGGGCCCCTGCGGCGAGTCCACGGTCTCAAGAGCGTATTCACGGGCAAGGCCGCAGAGGGCGACAATATCGAGAGCGGCGAGGCGTTCGAGCTCTTGAACAAGCCCAACGCCTACCAGACCTGGCAGCAGTTCATTGAATCCCTCATCAGCTATCTGGAGCTGAGCGGCAAGGTGGCGATAGTTCTCGACGAGATGATCGGCCGCAAGCCCGGGTCGATGCACGTCCGCAACGGGGAGAAGGTCAAGCCCCAGTGGGCGAATGACGCCAACGGCCTGCCGCATCTGCTGGGCTACAAATACCGCCCGCCGAAGAGCGGCCGGGAGATACCCCTGGCCGTCGACGAGGTGAAGTACTTCACGCTGTGGAACGACAGCGACGACCCGCTCGGCGGCATGGGGCCCGGGGTGCCGGCCCGCTTGGCCATCGCCAGCGACTACAACGCCAGCCTGTTCAACACCTATATGTTCGCCAACGGTTGCGACCCGTCCATAGTCGTCAGCTACCCCACACTGACGCCAGAGCAGGCCGAAGAGTTCCACCAGATGCTTATCCAGCGGCAGGCCGGGGTGGCCCGGGCCAAGGGCGCAATGGTCCTCGGCGGCAATGCCAAGGTCGATAGCTTCCAGTCGAACATGAAGGACATGCAGTTCGGCGAGGGCAAGAAGACCAACCGTCTGGAAATCTGCTGTGCGTACGGCGTGCCGCCGTCCGTGGCGGGCTGGGTGGACGCGGCGGGTGACAGCTCCGCGTATACCAACAACGCCCTGCGGCAGTTTTGGCAGCAGACAATCTTTCCCCTGCTGGATGGCTTGCACCCGGCCCTGCAGGAGATCGTCAACCGGTTCGACCACTCGGCCGTGCTGTACTTCGACGTGGAAGACCAGCCCGTCGTCCATGAGATGCGACTGGCCCGTATTCCCTCGGCGAAAGAACTGTTCGCCATGGGCTTCCCGGCCAACGATATCAACGACCGGCTGGACCTGGGCATGACCCACACCCCCTGGGGCGACACCGGGTTCCTGCCGGTCGGGCTGATGCCCGCCTCGATGGTCGCCAGCGGCGACCTGCTGGGTGCGATCGCCGAGGGGCCCACCAGCCCGGGCAATGACGAGCTCGACCAGTCCACGGATTACGCGAATGGCACGAATAGAGGCGCGCCGGGGATCCCCACGACGCCAGCCGGCGACATTGACAAGGCCGCCAAGGCCGACGATGCGGCGTTCGAGGCGATGGCCGTGCACGTGTGGCGGGCATACACGCTGTCGTGGGCACCGCTGGCCAAACGGCTGCGAGGGTTCTTGCGCAGCCGTTACAGCCTGCAGCAGCGGGCTCTGGTCGCCGCGCTCAAACGACGCCTGCCCGCCGACGCCGTTCGCGATGCCGGCGACGCGCGGCCGGCTGTGAAGGATGACTCGATTGTCGCTCGCGTCATCCTCGACGTGTTCGGCAAAGCCGACGCCGCGACGTTCGCCGAGCGGATGCGGGTGTTCATCGAGGACGCCAACGACCTGGGCATCACCCAGGCACTGGTGGAGGCCGGCTTCGAGGGTGAGCGGCTCACCGACACCGTGGCCGCGATGACAAGCAACCCGCAGCTCGCGGCGGCCGTCCGGTCGGAGGCGATCATCGTTTCCTCAAAGGTCGACGCCGCCACGCGCACAATCCTCCGCAATCAGATAGCTCGCGGCATGGAAGCCGGGGAGAACATTCGCACGATCACCGACCGCGTGCAGAACGTGATGGCCAACCGCCGCTCGGCCGCCGCGACGGTCGCCCGTAACGCCGTGGGGCAGACGCTCAGCCGGGCCCGCAACGCCGGGCAGGTCGCCGCCGGCATGACGCACAAGACGTGGCTGCACTCGCGCGGCGTGGGCGAACGGCGCGAGGCCCACGTCGCCGCCGAGAGCCAGTACAGGGCCAACCCGATCCCAATGGAATCGCCCTTCGTAATAAACGATGTGTCGCTGCAGTACCCACGCGACGCCTCGGCGGGGGCACCACAGGAGACGGTCAACTGCCAGTGCCTGCAGCTTGCCAGGCGGGTGGCCACTAATGGGAAGGATTCCAAATTCACCGCCGAGGACCTCCGAAAATGGTTTGTCGGAGGATTCATCGGTTACGGGCAGCCGCTGGTCGGCAGCCCGGAAGAAACCGCCTCGGCAGCCGGGGCGGGGGAGAATCACGATGCGTAACGGGATAGAAAAAGGAACGGTCCGCGCAGACAGCGACGAGGCCAAGGGAAGATTCGCCAAGGGCTACACGGACATAAAGAGTGCGAACCTGGAGACGCGCACGATCGACGGCGTGGCGTCCACCATCGAGCTGGACCGCGACGGCGAGGTGATACTGCCGTCGGCGTTCAAGGCTCGAATGGGAAAGTTCCTCGGGTCCAACGCCCCGTTCAATTCCTCGCACCTTCACCGGCTGGCGTCGGGCGGCCCGCCGCAGATCGGCTGGGTGATGGAGGCGGGCATCGAGACGGACAAGGTCTCCTGCAAGTTCCGCTTCGGCACGACGGAGATCGGCGAGCAGTGGTGGCTGCTGGCTAGTGACAAGGAAGGCAAGGGCATCGCCTTCTCGATAGGCTTCCGCCCCCTCAAGTGGATCAGCGGAATGCCGGCAGAGCTGGTCAGGATGTACCCGGAACTCAAGGCCCCGTTCGCCCGGGCAAACGTGCCGGCCGACAGGAAGATTTGGGTGTACACGGAGATCGAGCTGCTGGAGATTTCCGCCGTGGGCTGCCCGTCCAATCGCGAGAGCGTCCAGCTGGCCGTTGCAAAGGCGTTCGGCATGGACGGCGACGATGATGCCGGCGAGATGGGCCACAAGCTGCTGGCGAAGATCGCCGCGGAGGTCGTCAAGCGGATCGACGCGCCGGCCATGGCGGATGTCGAGCAGAAGATAGCGGACGCCGCCGACGCGTTGTCGGCGGACCTCCAGAAACTGATAGACGAGATCATCGTCGCCCAGCCCGACACGCTCGGCATCGGCGGCCTGCAGGACCCCCCCGGAAAACAAACGGGCCCCGGGGTCTATACAGGCAATCCCAATGACGACGCGGGCGATGGCGGCGGCAAGGGGCCCGACAACGTGCAGGCGGCCGCAGCGGCGCTGCTGAAGTCTGCAACAACCGAATGACCCAAAGGCCCCACCAACGGGCCGGGAAGGAAGTATGTAATGCCAACACCAATAGAAATAATCAAGGGCGCGGGGGCCGCCCTGGCGGCGGAGTACGAGAAGGACGCCGCCCAGCAGGACCAGGCCGCCATAGCCAAGCACGTCAAGGCCGTCATCGACGTGTTGAACTCCGATGAGTTCAGGGACATCAACGCGTCGCCTGACCTGGTCAAGGCCATCGCGGACATCGCCCAGCTCCAGTCGAACTTCGACGCCCAGGCGTCGCAGCTTCGCGAGGCCCAGAAGGCCGGACTGTCCGTGCGGGGCACGCAGTTGATCATACCGGGCGGCAAGGACGCCAGGCTGCAGATGCTGGCCGACGGGCGGGCGTTCGGCGATGACGAGATGGCCAGAAACTTTGCCGCGTCGGTGATGTACGTGGTGGCAAGGAACGCCAAACGGCAGATCGACCTGCCCCCCTATGTGAAGGACATGGCCGAGAGCGTCTGGAAGGAATCGGCCGGCATGACCAAGGCCGGCGACATGGACCCCGGCGTGGCCGGCAGCGGGGCGGAGCTCGTGGCGGCGATGTTCATCCCGGAGATGATCCGCCACGTCGAGGCCGTCGGCCAGTTCTGGACGCAGGCGAGGCGACTGCCGCTGCCGACGACCGGCAAGACCACTATTCCCAAGCGCACCGGCGGGCTGACGGCGTACCCGACCGCCGTGGCCGCCGAGATCGAGCGGTCCGGCCCGGCCCTGGGCACGGTGGAGTTGACGCCGGCGAAGTGGGCCGTCCTGACGGGCATCCCCAACGAGTTCTTCCGGTCTCCGGGCATGCTGGCCGACGTCGGCCAGTGGCTGGGCGTGGAGATAGTACTCGCGATCAACTACGCCCTTGACAACGCCTTCATCAACGGCGACGGCACGGCCGCCTATGGCGGCATCACGGGCATACTGCAGTCGATCACCATCGCCGCAGTGGCGGCGGCCAGCGGCAACACGTCCATTGCCGACATCGACGAGACGGACGTGGGCAATGTCATCGGTGGGTTGACGAAGGACTACGCGGTCGGCGATGCCCGCTGGGGTTTCAGCCTGTCGGTACAGCGTTATCTCCGCAACATCCGCACGTCGACAGGCATGCCAATGTACGACCGTGGCGACGCCCGCGAGCCCAGCACGATCGACGCCTACCCCTACGTGTACGGCAATCGCATGCCGGCGGCCAGCGCCTGCACGGGCGCGTCCAGCAAGTACGGGTTCTTCGGCGACCTGAAGCTCTCGCACATTGTTGGCATGATCCGAGACATTCTCATCGACACCAGCGACCACGTCTACTTCTCGTCGGACATGACGGCGATGCGTGGGCTCATCCAGGTGGACGTGGCCGAGCAAGACGCCACGGCCGTCGTGGTCGCCAAGACCGCCGCGTAGTAGGCGGCGGCACAACTGAATACACACCCGCCCACGTGAGCGGTTGCAGCACCTGTTGACGTATTCCAAAGGCATCCCGCCGGGCCCGCAGGGGCCCGGCGGGGCAAGATAACCAAAGCAGTTCATCGGAGACAACGACAATGAAGTGGACGAAAGCAAAATTTCTAGCAGTGACAGCACTCATGATCGCGGCGCTGGCCGTCGCCCTGGTGGTGTCGACGCCGGCACCAACCTATGCCGCATACCCCGTCGGCGGGGCGTTCACGGCCACCGCCGGCAGCGGCGGAGTGACGGCCGGCACGTTCGTGACGCTCTCGGCCGAAAAGACGATCGTCACGGCCACGGCGGTCACCGATTCGGTGATCGGCGTGGCGGAAACTACCGTGTCGGCCGACGGGATGACCAGCTACGCCCCGCCCGGCACTATCGTAAACGTGACCAGCGGTGAGGCGATTGCCGTCAACGACAAGCTCACGGCCGGCGCGGGCGGAAAGGCCTTCGTGCTGGACGCCGACGACGCCTCCACGCAGCACGTGGGCGGCATCGCCCTGGAGGCGGCCAGCGGGGCCGACGAGAGCATCAAGATTTTCGTCACCACGTCGGTCGTCGAGCAGCGGCTGGCCCTGGCCGGCTCGGTGTCGATCACGGCGGCCAACACCTTCACCACGGGCACGGGCGCCGTGACCCTCGCCGGCGACGTGACGATGGCCAACGGCGCGACGCTCGTCAACGGCGACACAGACACGCTGACGATCACCGAGCAGGACGTGGTGGTCGCCGGGGCGCTGACGACGCAGACCAGCCTGGTAGTCCCCGGCTACAAGGCCGGCTCGGTGGCGGTGGCCGGCGACGACCTGATCATACCCGTGACCAACGGCGTGGTGCTCAAGACCACGGGCGGCGACGGAGAGGCCCTCTCTCTGGCCGACGGCACGAAAGCGCAGCTGCTGGTGATTACGCTGGTGACTGACGGCAACGGCGACGGCACGCTGACGCCGACCACGGCGACGGGGTGGGCGACGATCGTGTTCGCAGACGTTGGCGACACGGCGGTGCTGCTGTACATCGACTCGCTCGGCTGGGTGATCATCGGCCTGCACGGCACGGCCGCCCCGCCGGCGTTCACAACGTAAACAACCGTGACCGGCCCGGGTCGGTGGGCGAGAGCAACCGGCCCGGCCATCACCTTCTACAACCTGCTCGCCGACGGCGGGCACAGACAGAAAGCAACGAGGCAACGACATGGGAAACAGCAAGAAGAAGAAAGCGCCCGAGCCAGACCCGATGCACCGCGTCAAGGCCGTGGTGGCCGTATCAGACGGCGGCGTGTACCGCAAGCCGGGCGACGTGTTCGAGATGACCTCCGACCGCGTGGCGGCCTATGGCCGGGACGTGGAGGACATGGGTGCGATCGCCGAGCCGGCTGACGATAGCCCGGGCGGCAACGGCAAGCAGAACGACGGCGACGCCGACAAGCAGCAGACCGGTGACAAGGACAAGAGCAAATAGGGCTGGCGCGTAAAGCCTCGGCCTGCACGGCGGCCCAGCCCCACCAACGGGCTATCGTGCCCGCCCAGCGTGGGCGGGCACGGGCTGCCGGCGAACCGCAGCGGAGAACGAACTGATGGCAAAAGACAAAGCAAAGCATGACGCGACGACCGTAGACGGCATCCTCGCGATGGCCGATGCGGGGGCCGTGAAGATCGAAGGTGAATCGCCCAACCGCACGGTGTCCGTGCGGGCACTGGTCAAGACGCGGACTAACGGCAAACCGAGGGTGCGCGGCGACGTGTTCGCCATGGAGCTGTCGGTGGCCGCCGCGCACGTCAAGGCAGGCCAGGTCGAGCTGGCCGAGGCGGTCGACGCGGGCAAGGCTGGCAAGACCGCACCGGCGGGCGGGGCGGAAAAATAGCCCATGGCCCTCTGCACGTTGGAACAAGTGAAAGAGCGGGCCGGCCTGACCGGCGTCGACACCCACGATGACGCGCTCACGCAGGTGATCGCCGGGGTGAGCGGCCAGCTTGCCGGCACGGCCGGCGCGCAACGGCAACTGGAAAAGGCCGAGCGGACCGACGAGCTGACGGTCACGGGCACGGGCGTCGCCACCATCTGGCTGCCGGTGTGGCCGGTGGTGTCGGTCAGCTCGGTCAAAGAGGCCGTCATGCGGGCGTTCGGCGACGCCGACGAGCTGGTCGCCGACACCGACTACATCATCGAGCTCTCGCGCGGCGTGCTGACCCGCGCGGGCTACTGGCTCGTCGGCCGCCAGACCGTGCGGATCACGTGCATAGCCGGTTACACGACGCCGGATGAGTCCGAGGCCGGCGGGTATGTGCAGGGCGAGACCGAAGTGCTCATGCCGGCCGAGATCGTCGAGGCGGCGATCATGCAGACGTGCTTCGCATGGCAGCGCCGTACCACGCTGGGCTTGTCCGGGCAGTCCGCCGCCGGCGGGTCGGTGAGTAGCTACGCCAAGGACGAGCTGCTGTCCGCCGTGAGGAAGACCATGGTCGGCTACCGGCGGGTGGGAATGTGACCCCCGTGGAGAAAACAGAACAGCAATGATGGTGACACTGGAAATATCGCACCAGGCCCAGCGGGCCGCGCGGAACGCCAGCAAGGCGGCCGGGCGAGCCGGCGACGTGATGGCCGACGCCGTGGAGGCCGCCGCCGTGGTGGGTGCAGACGTGATCGCCGAGGCGGTGGTGACCGGGCAGGTCGGCATCGCCCAGGAAAACCAGCACCCCGCCACGGGGCTGGCCAGCGGCGTGCAGGGGTGGATGGTCGACCGCAGCGTGCCGCTCGCGGCCATCGGTATACCGAGCAATCACCCGGCCCACGCCTACGGACGGGTGCAAGCGAAGGGCGGAACGATCTTCCCCAAAAACGCCCGGGCCCTGGCGATCCCGATCAGCAAAGAAGCGAAGCGGCATTCCTCCCCCCGCGAGATGGAAGACCTGGACCTGATCCCCCGGCCCGGCCGCCCGCCGCTGCTGGTGCGGCAGATCAAGGGCGGCAGGGCGAGGCTTGAGGTGCACTGGGTGCTGGTCCGGTCGGTGGTGATCCCGGCGACGCACTGGCTGACGCGCGGCGTGAAGCTGGCGGCCGAGGACATGATGGACGCGGCCCGTGACGTGCTGCGTGAATACGTCAAATCGTGGAGGACCGGCTGATGAGCAACAAGATAACGAGAGTCATGGACGCCCTGCAGGCCGGCCAGGAAGAGCTGATCGCCAGCGAGGTTTTAATGGCCGTCGAACGGGACCCAATCGACGGTTTTACGCCCGTCAAAACACCGCTGGTGACGCTCTCGGTATCGCGGATGAGGCGCGTTGACAAGAAGAAGTGGTCTGTCGACGTGCTGATGCAGATCGCAATGGAAAGCGTGGGGCCCGTGCGCGAGGGGGCGCTGATCGAGGTGATCGCACACGTCATCGGGAAGGTCGACCAGGTCGCCGACAGCGACGGCCCCGGCGGGACGATCGAAAGCCCCATGTTCGACTTCTGGTGTATCCCCGGCCCCAACGGCGTCCTGAAGCGCATCGGGGCGATTGGCGGCATGGTGATAACCGTAGCGGACCCACTACTGGATTGATTCACGAACGGACACACAGTCGCCCACGCGGGCGGAAAGGACAGTAATCATGGCAGCAGGAGATAGAATTTTCACGTGCCGAGGGGCTAGTCACAACGCAGTGGACGTCGACGGCGTGACCCACGGATCGTACACCGCCAGCCCCGGCCAGCCCATGATAGACCAGGGCGACGCGGCCGCGCCGGGCCCGGCCGAGGTGCAAAACGGCAAGAACAACCTCACCGTCCAGGTGTTCGGGCTGAACCAGAACACGCTGCTGGCCCTTCTGGCCGCCGCCAGCGCCGACCTGGTGCTGAAGACCAAGGGGCTGTCCGGGGCCAACGAGAAGGTCACGGTCAAGAGCGTCAAGTTCACCAGGTTCCTGGGGGCGGTCAACGTCCCGCGTCCGGACGGCGGTGGCACGACGCAGGCCTACGGCATCGAGGGCATTGCCGAATGGGGTGCAAGTGACACGTGGGCCACGATGCTCGTCTTTGCCGCCGACGTGTAGACCGATAGCGAAGGGACCCGACGGCAATGGCCGACGATGATCTGAAAATAGAGGTAAGCGCCCCCGGGGCGAAGCAGGCCACGCGCGACCTGAAGGGCGTTGCCGCCGCCGAGCAAGAGGTCGGCAGGGCCGGCAGAGAAGGCGGTGACGAGGCCGCCGGCGGGGCCGACAGGGCCAGCACGGCGACCGACGGCCTGTCCCAGAGCATGGGGGGGGCCAAGGACGCCGCGTCGGTCCTGAAGGGCATGCTCGGCGCGGCCGGGGTGGGGATGGCCCTCGGCAAGTTCGTCGGGCTCATGAAGGGCGTCCACGAAGAGCTGGTGCGGATCAATAACGAGATCGCGGAGACCTCGCGGTTGGAGGCCGATCGCATGCTGACGGCTGCGGGGGTATTGACCACGCCGGCCGTCCGCGAGGCGGCCCGCATGACGGGCTGGACGGCAACCGAGGTCAAGCAAAGGGGGGTGCAGGCGAGGATGCAATACGGCGTCGAGGAGGGGGATTATTATCAAATCCTCAAGAGCCTATACGCCGCTCCCCTCAACGACGACCAGCGGACCCAGATGATGGAAGAGGCAATGACGCTCTGGCCGGCCGAGGCGGTGGGCGGCGCGACGGCCCCCCAGCTGGGCATCGCCCTGGCAACGCAGTATTCCGGCGGGGACACACAGGCTGGACGACGGCAGCTGCTGGGCCAGTTCGCCGCCGGCGCGGGCGCGTCGATGTGGTCCAGCCAGGATTTTACCGAGGCGATGCTGACGGCCGGCCCGGAGCTGTCGTCGGCGGGGCTGTCGTTCGAGCAGCAGATGGGCTGGTACGGCGGCATGTCCGGGGCGCTGCCGTCCCAGTCGAACGTGGGGACGCAGGCCCTGTTGCGCATCGCTCGACTGAGCCTTCGCGAGAACAGCCCCATGCTGCAGAAGCTGCTGGGGGACGCCGGCTTCGACCCCAACAGCGGTCAACCGATGGAGCTCTTGTCGGTCATCACCGGCTACGTCCAGGGGGGGGCTTCGCAGGCTGAAAGAGACGACCGCAAAAAGCAGCTGTCGGCGGACATGGCAATTCCGGTGGAGAGCATCGGGGCGATGGTGCTGATGGCCACCCCCGCCGCCCGGCAAGCCGAGGCCAAGGTCCTCGCCGCCGTACAGGCCGGAACGTACGCACAGATCGAAGCGAGAGCCGAGGAGGTGCTGAGCCAGCCCGAGCACGGCGTCAATGCGGCGGAGGCCGCAAGAGGGCTGCCGGACCTGGCTATGGGGACGCCCGGCTCGCAGGTCGAGGCGGAGCGGCTGCTCGAAATTGGGCTGGGTCAGGTGTCGGCGGTGACGGGCCCACAGCTGGAGGCATACAAGGAGGAGTGGGTGCACTTCAGAGACGACGTTAAGGGCAGCTGGGGCGGCCGCGAAGCGCCGGAAGGCGACGACCTGAAAGAGCTGTTTCGCCTCAACAAGTTGTACCCATCCGTCCGCAGCGCCCTGGAGCGCGTCGCCGGCGAGGATACGCTGAGAGGCCGTAGCTGGGTGGGCATTGGTGGCCATGCGGCGAAACTTCGGCATGAGCTTTTTTTGGCGAAAAGAAACGCCAACAAGTGGAACTGGATCGGCACGCAGAAGAATTCCGCGGATATCTATCGCTCCAAGATGGAAGAGGCAATTCTGTGGCTGCGGCAGCTCGGGATGAACGAGTACATGGAGGTCGCGCGGCGATCTGGGCGAGACGACAAGTGGGTTCCGGGCACGCAGGAAGAGCAGCGGGCCGCCCAGGCCGGCATTCAAAACATAACTCAGCAGGGGGCGGCGGCCGGGGGCGCCGCCGGGCGGGGCGATGTGACGAACATTTACCAGGGCACCACCTTCGTCGGGCAGCACGCAGACCAGGCCGGGCAGGTGCAACCGACGGGGCTTGAATAGATGGCTGAACACATAGACGACATCGCGATGCTATCCTCCGGCGGCCACCGCTGGGATTGGGGACAGCCCATCGTGCACGGCAAGACGCTCCAGACGATCGCGACGACGGGTGCGGCCCACATCGTCACATCCAACGGCCCCAGGCCGGTGACGATCACCGGCATGCTCAAGGTATCCGGCGGCGACAAGGCCACCGTCGACGCGGCCATGGGCCAGCTGCTCAAGGCCATCGAGATCGTCCGAATGATCGGCAAGCAATGCGACTGGGAGGACGACGCCGGGCGGACGGGCGACGCCCTGGTCGTCAAGGATTTCAACGTCCAGCCCGGCACATACAGCCCGGCCGGCGGGGGTGGCACGTGGACGCTGTGGCAGAGCTACCGCATTGAGGCTATCGAGCTCAAGGGCCGACCAGGCTGGCTGGGGGATGAGTAGAATGCGACCGGACCTCACCAAGCTGGCCTTGAACGTCTCGGAAGGGTACCTCGTGGGGCTATCACGCCGCTACGGCGGCGTTCGGGGCTCTCTCAACGGGCTGAATGCCTACGGGCCGTTTGAGTGGTTCAGCCACCTATACGTGGCGACCACCCACGACGCGCCGGCCCCCGATGTGAACCGGGCAAAGATCACCTTCCAGGCCCCGCCCGGCGAGGCGCAGTGGCCGTGGCTATGGGCGGAGCATTTCTCCAAGGACGACCGCGTGGCCATAATCGCCGCCCAGACCGTGCCGGACGCCCGCCGCCACACCCCTTTTGTTGGGTTCATCGTCGACGTGGACTACCAGTTCGACACCGGCAGCGCCATGACCGTCACGGCGATGAGCAACGCCTGGCGGCTCAAGCGCGACATGATCGTGTACGGCCGGTACATGGGGGACTACGACGGCTATTCCATGCTCTACGAGGGGCTGCCGTGCATCTTCAACGCCGGCGGCAAGCCGAATCGCTACAGAAGGGGATTCCGCTTCTTCACCTACGACGGCAACGGCGAGTACTGGTCCGCGTGGGACATCCTGCAGTACCTCTGGCACCGATACAACCGGCGCAACGCGTGGGTCACAAGCCGCGATGACAAGGATCGCGACGAGGAGATCGTCGATCCGGTGACAAAGGAGGTGTTGAAGCGTCGCGTCGGAGAGGTCAACGTCGAGGGCAAGGACCTGTGGACGGCCCTTGGAATACTGGGCGACCGCTGCTCGTGCGATTTCTTCGAGGCTATCCGAGCCGACAAGCACGGCATGCCCCGGTCCCAAGTAAAGGTCGTCGCCCGTGGGGCGGGCAGGCGGCGGACAGTCAAGCACCAATCCCCCGTCAACATCGCCGACCCGGCCTCTCCGCTGCTGCCGGTAGTGGACCTCGAGCAGACCAACATTTTCAGCGGCTCGCTCGCTCACAGCAACGCCAGCGTGATCACGGTGCCGATTGTTCTGGGCGGGCGGGATATTTACGAGATATCCGTCGAGCTTTACCCCGCGTGGGACACCAGCACCGAGCCGGGCGAGGACATGGCGGATGGCAAGGACATCTGCCTGCCCGACGAGGAGTCCGACCGGACGGACCCCTACCCGTCGCGGTACGTCCTCGGCGGCGGCGACGCCGCGCCGTATTTCGACACGTTCCGCATGTGGGACGCCAACACCGACGGGAAGTTTTCCGATGGCCCGTACGGGTCGCCGCCCGTCCCGGACATGGCCGTTCTGGCCGGGCTCGTCGGCTACGACCGCGAGTGGTACATGCAAAAGATAGCCATGGACGAGGGGAGAGATGAACCTTATGCCGTCGATGAGCTCAAGTGGCCCAAGATGCCATACAAGCCGCTGGCGACATTGAGCGCCTCCGGCGAGAACAGCGGCAACCGCCGGCTGTCGGCGTTCGTGGAAATCCAATGGGCCCCGCCGAACGGCCCGTGGGTGGGCCTGCCGGGCTGCCGCATACTGCCCGACCGGCTGGGCGTCTGGCTCGCTACGCCGAACTTGGCGGCCGTCGTGCCGCCCCTCACGCAGCCCAGCCATACCAATAACCTTTTCTGGCGATGCTGGGGAGGGACCAGGCCGAAGCTTCGCCTGACGTGCTCGGTTATCAGCCCGTATCGTTCCGTTGCCGCCACCAAACCGACCGCCGACGCCGGATCGGCCTTCGAGACGACGGCCGTGTTCGACAGGGGGAATCTCGGCGGGTCGTACATTCGCGGCCCGTCCAGCGTGCTGGGGCTGCACAAGCTCATCGAGCCGGTCGGCAGCGAGGCCAGCCGCGACGAGCTGAAGCGGACGGCCGACATGATCACCGCCGCCGTGCGGTACGGGTCCATAGAAGCCAACCTGCCCATCGAATGGCCCGACGAGGACATCGCCCTGGGTGACATCATAACCGATATCGAGGGAATCGAGGTGCCCCTGACGGTCGGGCGAGGGCGGGACGCCCCGGCCCCCCGCGTCGTGGGCATCATGCGAGACTTTACGCCGCAGGGCTACTCAATGTCCATCACGCTGGACACGGACAGAAAGGCGGGGCTCGTATGATCACCGCCCGGTCAACCGCCGGAGTCCGATGGCCCATGCAGCAACACGTCCCGCTCGGCGGGCACTACAAGGTCTACCGCGACGCCGGCGACGGTGCGGTCGACTACGCCAACTCGATCGGCCCGTCGCCGATAGCCGCGTTTCTCGACGGGGCCGGCAAGATAGGTGCGGGCCTCGGCGGAGCGGGCATGGGAGTGGCCGGGCTGGGCGACGGCGGCGTGGGGGCCGGGCTGGGGGCCGCCGGCATGGGCCCGGCCGGCTTCGGCGCGTCGTGGCACACTTTCGCCGATCGCCGCCGGCCGGACGGCACGTGGACCTACGGCGTGGTCGCCTTCGACGCGGTGGGTAACCCCACAGCTCCGGCGGCCGCCACCGAGGCGACCGTGACGCTCATGGGCACGCCCCGCCAGCCGACGGACCTGGCCATCGACAGCTATGACAGCGTAACGGATACCGCACGAATGACAATTTCCCTCAGCCCCGACGACGGCTGAGGCAGGGAGATACACCATGGCAGAACAACTACCCACGGCCGCCGACCTCAACACGATGCAAGGCGCGTTCCTCTCGGCGGCGCACCTATGGCTTTACGACATCGGCACGTCACCCCATTGGGAAGACAACTTCAAGGCCCTCTGGCAGATCGCCCAGGCTCTCGTGGCGACGACCGAGCTGCAGGTGTTCAAGGACGACACGACCGAGCTGGACTTCGGCGTGCGGGCCGGCAAGTGCACGCTCGCCGGCAACACCGTCACCTACGCGGGCGCGGTGGCACAAACGCTGGACGACGACGCCACGACGAGCATATACCTGGACGCCGACGGGACGCTGGTCAAAAGCATCACCGGTTTCCCCACGACGCCGCACATGCCGCTGGCGGCGATCGCCACGGGCACGGAATCCGCCGACGGCGTGAGCGGGTACTACGACTTCGACGATATGACCGACGAGCGAGGGCGGGCGATGTTCGCGATGCTCGCCCCATCGTCCGCCGCACAGACCGCCACGAACAACAGCGGCGCGGGCATGGACCAGGGCGACCTTGTCTACATAACCAATTTCGACACGCCCGACGGCAACCCGGAAATCCTCCTGGCCGACGCCGACGACCCGGCCAATCAGGCCACCCACGTACTACTGGCTGACATCGCCGACGAGGCCGCCGGCAGTATCGCCCCCTATGCCCGCGTGGTGGTCGACACGACCGGCCGGTCGGTCGGCGAGGCGGTGTACCTGTCGACGGCGGCGGGCGAGTGGACGCAGACCGCCCCTACCGGCATCGGGCAGTTCAGCCAGCGTGTGGGTATCGTCGAGACGGTCGGGGCCGGCGGCACGCTCATGTTCTTCCCCGGCCTCGGCCTCGTCGGGAAGATCGGAGCGGCATCCCTGCAGGACGGCCTGGCCGACCTGGTGACGACCGTGTCGGTGACATTCGGGGCCGAGGTGGTGGATGTTATTTCAGTCTACGCGCAGGTGAAGGATGCGGCGGGCAACGACCTCGCCGCGAAGTTCCTCGTGAGGATGTGGGTATCAGAGATCGACTTCGGCGCGCCTTCGGACACGGGCCATACCGCCTGGCCGGAGGGCGGGGTGCAGCGGGTAATACAAGCGAACGCCGACTTCGAGCTTCTCTCCGACGCCAGCGGCAAGGCGGCCCTGGCGGTGATGTTGGTCGGGTCGGGCTCGCGATACGTCATGGCCGAGATCGACGGGCGAATCTACTCCTCCGGAGAGATCACGTGGACGGCATGATCGACCTTTTGATAAACAAGCGAACGCGGATGCCCATCGTCGCAAAGCCAGCCGGCAGCGTGTGGGGCTCGCGCGAGATCGACGGGCCGAACTTGTGCGTCGTGCAGATGGACGACCCGCCGGCTGAGCTGGCGGCCGCGATCGACGCCGGGCGAGTCGAGGCAAACCCCTTCGCCGAGTACGCCCCCGACCCCGCGACGGGCCGGCCTGTGATGGTCCGTCAAAGCACCGTCAAATTGAGGTCTGCCGACGTGTGGCGAGGCGCTCGCGTGCGGGCGGCGGACATGGAGATATAGATTGCAAGACCCTGACTACGGGACAATCTCCGACATCGACCCCGACGGCGGCGCGGCCTACACCACGCTGCAGGGCTGGTTTGAGGACACATACGACGCCGCCGACGTCCAGCACGCCCGCTGCCATCACGGCGACTCGACGGGGCTGGGCGCGCTGAACACCATGACGAGGGCGTGGACATATGCGCCCACCGCCGACGAGCCGGTGTGCATCTATGCCGCCGACGGCGACGAAGCCGACGGC
>SDBV01000132.1_pt1 | contig 90770 bp, 75 predicted proteins | sample 2277081 | NCBI WGS metagenome assembly SDBV01 (sample SAMN10402039, study PRJNA504765) | marine sediment metagenome | isolation source: marine sediment core GS10_PC15, 223 cmbsf | place: Arctic Ocean: Southern Knipovich Ridge | collected 2010
GCATCGATTGCCTGTGGCACGTCCCTGTTTACCTCATCCACGATAAAACAGATCTTGAAAAGCAGATCGAGTCTCGAGTTCGGCCCGGAGCCGGTTTCGAGGGCATCCCGATAGATCTTCAGCAGGTCGTCCCACCGCTCGGACAAGGTGAAGAGCTCCTCGAGCGACGTGAAGGAACCCGTCGCGCCGGGGTCTTGTGCCAGCACCTCAATGTGGTAGGGCTCCGCATCCGCCGGCTGGCCGAGCTGCTCGCCGTACAGGACCGCCAGACGCCGGGCGAGCTTGAGCCCGTGATCCTCGTCCATCGACTCGCTGTTGAAGGCCTCGGTTAGACGCGTCGCCAGATCCGGGGCCAGACCAAGCTCATCGGAAAGAGCGGTCATGCGGTCCCACAGATCCGTGTTGGACGGATTCTCGCGAAGGGCGGCGCCCAGCGTTTCGAAAGCCAGCTGCTTGTCGCCCATTCGCTCAGCGTAGACATCCGCCAGTTCGGAATTGAGCTCCAGCTTCTTTTCGAGATCATCGGAAGACTCGATGAGGATTGAGAGCACCCAGGCCAGTCGTCGCCAGTCCTCGCTTACCTCGAGATGAGATTTCAAGAAATCGGCGACCTCGACGCGGTAGTTCTCTCCCCGCATGAAGATCTCCATGCCCGCGATACTGTCCGTGTCGCCGGGGTTAATATCGAGCAGTTCCTTGTATGTTCCGATCGCTCGCGACGCATCGTTCAATTCCTCCCCCGCAAGGCGCGCGATCTGGAAGGAGATACCGGCCCACTCGTCGCTGCCGATCTCCGTGATTCCGCGCCTCTTCGCCAGGATCTCGATGAGCTCGTCCCACTGCTCGGTGAGCCGGAAGATCCTCTCGAGGGAAACGAGCGCCTCGGCATCTTCGGGGAACATCTGCAGCACGGTGTGGTAGTGCGCCGCCGCCTGAACGGGTTTGTCCATGCCCTCTTCGTAAAGCTGCGCCATTTCTATGATCTGCTCGCGACGCTGTTCGTCGTTCTCACACAGATCTATTCGCCGTTCGAAGATCATGACCAGGTCTTCCCATCGCCCGGTGGTGCGGAAGATGTTGTCCAGCGCGGTCAAGGCCGTATTGTCTCCCGGCATCTCCTCGAGGATCGCCTGATATCCCGCCACCGCCTCATCGACGGCCCCCAGACGTTCGATGAAGATCTGTGCAATGCGACGTTCGACCATCAACCGCCGCTCTCCTTCGAAGGCGCCGAGGGATTTCTTGTAGATCTCCACCAGCTCCTCGAACACTCCCGCCGCCTCCGCCGCTTCTTCGAGCGCCTCGTGCACGGACTCCTCCAGTGGCATTTCCTCGAATGCCCGCGCCGCCCACTTGAACGCCAGCGAACGGTTGTTGAGCTGCCTCACGGAAAGCTCCCGCAACTCGTCAATCCGCAGTACGCGTTCTTCCTTGTCCTGCGTACCGTCCAGCACCACCTCCAGGCAGCCCATCAACCGGCTCCATTTCTCGGCGCGACGGTAGATTGGCACGAGCGCTTCGGCGGCTCGCTGGTTTCGGGGATCCACCGAAAGGACACGTTCGTAGTGCCTCACCGCCCTGTCCGGCTGTCCGATGGGATCATCGTAGATCTCGGCGCAGCGGAACGACAGCATCATCTTGGTCTCGGAATCACCGGATCGATCGGCGGCGATCCCCAAAACCTCGACGAGGCCCTCGTAATCGTCTACCTTGCTGAAAAGTTTTTCGAGCGCCTCCCAATCATTCGCGGCCTGGTATGCGTCCTTGAGAGATCGCATCGCCTTGGCGTTTCCCGGCTGCACCTGCAGGAGCCTGCTCCACGCATCGGCGGCCTTCGTCGGATCCTTGACGCGATCCTTGAGGACCGTTCCAAGCTTGGTCAGGAACGCGATCTTCTCCTCGTCGGTTTGTGCGCGACCCACGCGGATCTCGATCACCTCGGAAAGACCTTCCCAATCTTTCTGTCTCTCGGTGAGCTTCTCCAGTGTTTCGAGCGCCTCGGGCGCGTCCGGATCCAGCGCAAGGACCTGCCTCCAGATCTGGATTGCGCGCTCGTGATCGGAAAGACGTTCACCGGCAAGCCGCGCCATCTCCATCAGACGATCTCGTTTCTCCTCTCCCTCGAAGAGCTCCGATTCGTCGGTGAGAAGCCCGAGCAACGGCTTCCACGCCCGTCGCTTCTGATAAACGTTCTTCAACGTTTCGATGGCCTTCCGGTCAGTGGGATCCAGCTTCCGGATCTCTTCCAGTGGCGCGATGGCTTTATTGAAGTTGTTGAACCGCTCTACCCACAGATTCGCGATCCGGTTCAGCAGCCCTATCTTCTCCTGCGTTTCCTGCGCGGCGGCGGCTTGTTTGTCGAGTATGTTGATTAGATCGTTCCACCGACCGGCCGACTCGTAGGCGGCCATGAGTTTTTCGAGTGCTTCGCTGTTGTCCGGATCTATCTTGAGAATTTGATCAAAAGTCTTGATGACCATCATCTCCAGGGAGAGCTGGTCCTGATAGATCTCGACCATCTCCTGATAAACGGCAACTTTGGCGGACACATCGCCATCGGAGATCCCGTCCACCTCGGACTTGAGTTGATCGAGGAGATTGTTCCACTTGCCGGATTGACGATACAGCAACTTCAGCTTGTCGCGGGCTTCGTTGTTATCCGGTTCCTGTCGAAGCACGTTCTTCCAGGCGTCTATGGCCTTCTCTACGTTGCCGCCCTTAGAGCCTGCCAGCTGCGCGATCTCCACGGTCAGCTTCTCCCCGAGGTTGTTGTCCTCCGTGGCCCTCTGAGCGTCTGTAAGGATCTTGAGCAACTTGGACTTATTGCCCTCGTCTTCCCCGTAGAATTTTCGGTAGAACCCGAGCATCCCCGGATGAGCGGGGCTGAGCTTGCGGAGGCGCCGGAAGTAGTCCTCCGCGTCTTTCATGTTCTCTCTCATGCGCCAGTGGACCATACCGGCCTGCATGAGCATCGCGATCTTATCCTCGTCCGACTGCTGCCCGCGAAGGCTGTCTGAATACAGAGCGACCAGGTGATCCCAATCCTCTTTCTCCTCGTAATACTTGACCAGGAAATTGAGCGCCGACATGTCCTGTGGTGCGAGATCGAGCACGTTCGAGTAACACTCGGCTGCGGAATCCATGTCTTCTATCCTGTGACCATAAGTGTAACCGGCGGCGAGCAGCATCTGGATCCGTTCCTGCTTGGTTGGCCGCTCCTGACCGAGCTTCACGTAAAGCTCGGCCAGATCTTCCCATCGCTCCCTCTCGGTGAGCACCAGCTCGAGGAGCCGGGCGGCGCGATGGTGTGACGCGTCGGCCTCAAGGGCCTCCTGGAGAAGTCCCGGGATCACCTTGCCGCGCTTGTGATTCTTGTAGGTGCGCTCCGCAGCGCTGAAGAACATATGCGCCTTGAGGGAGGGCTCCGTGGCCTCCTTGGCCTGCTCCTCGAATTTCTCGACGATCTCCGACCAGTTTCCTCTCTCCGACTCCATCGCCTCGATCCTGCCGATCAACTCGGTGTCCTCAGGGTCGGCGACCACGACCAGTTTCAGTTTGTCGAGCGCCGCCTTCTGATCGAAGAGTTCCTCGTCCAGGATCCTCGCGCATTCCCGCAAGAGCCGGGCCTCGCTCTCCTTATCCTCGATGAGCACGAGTTCGATGTCCATCACTCGACACGCGGGTCCGAAGCGCCCGGCGCTGACAAACCGCTTCCAGGAAACCTCCAGCTCCTCGATGACCTCCGAAACGTTCTCCAAGGCTTCGTCGCTGGTTACTGCTTCCTCCAGGGAATGCACTGCTTCCTCGTTGAATGCGTTGTGTTCTAGGATGGAAATGAGAGACTGGATGCGCTCTTTCATTGCTCGTTGCCCTCGCCTTGCTGATCACCAAGCCCGTTGGCGATCGTGACATCCCGGACTCCCATGGAATCCGAGAGAAACAGGACACAAAAAAACAAGATCACTATTAGAACCAAAATCAAAATGATAGATGCGCGCGTAATTTTCGTTATTGAAAATCACTTTAGAAACTAATGTTTGCATTAGCAATCACGGGAAATTTGTACAGCCTGAACGCAGTATCAGTATTTCACGATGCCGATTTACGGTTTGGAGCTCTGGCGATATAGTCTCCGCCTGACTTCATGACCATGGACAACAAAAAGCGCATCGGACGGTACGAGCTTCTCGACGAGATCGGGCGAGGGGGTATGGCGGTGGTGTACCGCGCTTGGGACAGCAGCCTGAACAGGGAAGTCGCTCTCAAGCTCCTGCACCCTCACCTGGCAAGCCACAAGGAAGCGAGAATTCGTTTTCAGAGGGAGGCCCACGCGTTCGCCCGCCTGCATCATAAACACATTGTCGAGGTCTATGATTATTCGGGGGAAGAGGGCGAGGATATATACATTATTATGGAATTGATCGAGGGAACCACCTTGAGAAAGTTCCTTGCCGATCGCCCTCTCGGCCCTTTATCGGCAGAGGCGGCAGCCCTCATCGCCTGCCAGATCTTCGACGCCCTGGCCTCCGCCCACGAACAGGGCGTGGTTCACAGGGACGTGAAACCGGAGAACATCCTGATCGGCACCGACGGCAACATCAGGCTCTCCGATTTCGGGATAGCTCACCTGGCCGGCCTCGACCAGATGACCGTCACGGGACAGATCCTCGGCTCCCCGGCTTACATGTCTCCCGAGCACATCGAGTTGGCTGAGCTGGACGCGCGCGCCGACATCTTCTCCGCCGGAACACTCCTCTACGAAATGGCGGTGGGCAGCCTGCCCTTCCACGGGAGCAATCCCCACCAGATCATCAAAAGAATAATAGAAGGTTATTACGACCAGCCTCTCGGGGTGAACCCTTCCGTCGGCCATCACGTGGCAGCCGTAATCGTCCGTTGCATGCAGCGTGATCCGGAGAGGCGGTATGAGTCGGCTGGAATGGCGACAACCGATCTGAATGCAGCTCTTGAAAAGATGGGCATCACCTCACCACAGGAGGAGCTTGTCCGTTTCTTCGAAGATCCCGATGGATGGGAAAATGGCAAAAGAGAAACCGTTGTTCTTCGCACGCTCGTCCTCGGACAGGCCGCGCGCAAAGGAAATCGCCTGCCGGAGGCGATGGATCATTTCAATCGCGTCCTGGCGCTGGAGCCGGGAAATGAAAAAGCTCTCGACGCCGTGGCGGGCCTGTCCCGCCGTCGGCGCCTGAACAGGGGTCTCGAGCGCGCGTCCATCGGGCTGGCCGTTGTCGTGGCCGCTAGCGCGATCATCTGGGCCATCATCTCCAACACCGGCACCCAGGGATCCGAAATATCATCGTTGAATGACGGTTCTGCCAAAAATACGCTGGCGAAAAACCACTTTTCATCGGCCAATGCCGGCGTCGAAAAATCGGCACACGCGATCGGGCTGGAGGACGCAGGCGCAAAGGGCGCGGCGTCGAAGGATTCGCCTCGTCTTTTACAGATGCTCAAGTATCCGTTGCCCAAGGCCAAACGCAATGTGGTGTTCACCCCTCATCCCATGAGTGTGGAGATCGAGATAGACGGCGCAGACCGATTCAGCTTCGGACTGGCCGACCGATCCCGCATGCTCACCGTGGGGAAGCACACTGTGAAGTTCATTCCCGTGGACAAAAGGCGGATGCCGGCTACCAGGGAGATAATGGTAAACAAGGGTGACGATCCCATGCCCGTGCGCGTTCGCCTGAAATGGCGACCGGCCAGAATGCGCATCAAGAGCAACGTCAACGCCGTGGTTGGCGTGGAGGGTCACTCTCCGGGAAAGACCAACACGTTTTTCGACATCCCTCTCGAAAACGACCCCCAGGAGAGGGTAAAAATAGTAGTTAGCGCCAAGGGCTACCGCACGCAGACCAAGCAGGTTACAATCGCCGCCGGAGAGACGGAGGAGTTAACCCTGAATCTCCCCGAGGAGAGAAGTGCTTCCCCGCCCTAAAAACGTATCTCCTCAAGGCAGGTGAACGTGCTGGTTCGAAGAAAAAACACCGTGCCGGTGATCATGTTTCTCTTGTCGCTCGCGGCCTGCCTGGCGCCCAAGTGGTCTGCAGCGGACGAGTTCGAAGATTTCGCGGGCGCGAAGAACGCTTACGATGCCGGCGAATACGAGGCCGCAGTGGTGCGGTTCGAAGCGCTGCTCGGCAGCGATCCGAAGAACAAGGGGCTGGTTCAGGAGATCCACAAGCTTCTCGGTGTGAGCTATCTGTTCGTCGAAAACAGGGAAGAAGCCGAGGCGAACTTCATCGGGTTGTTGACGTTGGAGCCGGGCTTCTCGTTGGATCCACTTGTTTTTCCGATTGACGTCGTTGATTTCTTTACGGAGATCAAAGCCCTGCACGCGGAGCGACTTGCGGCTCTGACAAAGTCGCGGGCGGACGAGGAGGCTGTGCGGCTCAAAGCCGAGGAGGAACAGAGGAAGCTTGAACTCGAGGCCCTCAGGCGAAACGTGTACCTGGGTCGAAACCGGCAGGAGAACTCGATGCTCGTGGCGCTCGCCCCGTTCGGCGCCGGTCAGTTTCAGAACCGCCACAAGGTGAAAGGCGCCCTATATCTCGGCGGCGAGCTCCTGTTGACCGCCACAGCGATCACGACCTTTGTCTTACATGAGAACCTCAGGAAACACTCGGAGGAACCGTTCGTTTCCCAGAACAAGCGCGAGGAATACGAGCGCCTGGAGATGGGATACCGGATAACCAACCGGGTGAGTCTGGTCACCCTCGGATTGGTGATGATCGCCGGCATAGTTGACTCACTCTTTTATTACAAACGTGAGGAGATCACCTGGGAACCGCTGAAGGAAAAGAACGTACCGGAGAACCTCCGGCCCGGAGGCCAGTCGATTACATTGATACCGTTCATCATCGATACCGGAATCGGCATCGGAGCGTCAGGCAAGTTTTAGAGCGAGTTCCGGATAACTACCGAAAGTAGCCTTACTCTACCAAGTCTTCCTCGGGAGCCTCCTCGGCGGGAGCCTCTTCGGCGGGAGCCTCGACTTCGGGAGCCTCGACTTCGGGAGCCTCGACTTCGGGAGCCTCGGGGGTCTCAACGGCCGGAACCTCGCCGCCGCAACCGAAAGCAAAACCGAACATGAAAACTACGATAATTGCGAAAATTTTCTTCATTTTGAAAACTCCTGGTTCGAAAGGGCGGGAACAACTCCCGTCCAGACTGACTTACCTAGTAAGCAACTGAATTGTTCGTATCCTTTGCATGTGCATGATGTCAAGTTACAAGATCAATTTTGTTGATAAAATTCAACAACCAAATGTTAGTACTATTGCACATGAAGATTCATCATTCTCATGTCATTACATTCCTGTCCGTGGCCCTTGCCGCTGTCCTGGCGTCACTTGCGGGAGCCGGGCCTGTTTCCTACGAAGGAACGCTTGAGATCCAGATCGGGAAGGCGTTCGGCATGACGGTCAAGCCGGGTACTCTGGTGTGGACGGAAGGCGAGCGTGAGGCGGATCTCGGTACTGCGACCCGGAGCAATGAAGTAGTTTTCCTGGCCTCGTACGGATCGGATTCGGGGTGCGACATGTACCGGGCGCAAGTGAGAGTGAGACCCGGCGAGCGCCTGGTGTTCGCGGGTTCACTTCACAACCTCACGAACTCCTGTGCGGGCGACGACTACATTATCGCCGCGTCCGCGCATCATGTGGTCGTGGGAACGAGGGTCCTGGATCAGGTGCGTTCTCTCACTATCTTCGATTTCAGCGGCCAGCGGCTTCCCAACGACGATTGGTCGACGTTACAGCGCGCCCTGGCAAGGGTGACCGATCTCCAGAGGACCGGCAGGTTGTCCGGGATCGGCCGCATGAATGTGCGCTTCGAGAAACCGCCGAAGGACGTGAAGCTCATGTTCCTCGAGGAAAACAACCGCAAGTCGTTGCTCGTGGAGTTGTCGGACGGGGCCGGTGTGCAGCATCTGACGACCATCAACCCGGAGACCGGCGTTTCGAGGAACGATGACGTGGAGGCGGTTAAGGAGGTGCGCCTGCCCAAGCGACCGATATTGTGGCTGGTGGACACCGTTCGCGCCGTACCCTGGATCGGCTCGGGACCCATCGAATGGGCGGAAGGGCGGTTCTTCGCCCTTCGAGACCGGATGCGAAGATTCGCGTACAAGTTCAAGGAAGAAGATGAATTCGAGGAAGACGGAGAGGAACCGCGGTTCAAAGTGCATGACTCGGAGCAGATCCAGCTGGCCTCGGGGCTGCAGATCGGGCAGGAACCCAAGCCCGTGCCGTGGCCGCCGGATCCCATCGAGCCCCCCGTCTTCAAGAAACTGAGAAAGGGCGAGGGAACATGGCTTCCCGGGGTTCCCGAATTCGTCAGGACTTTGCCCGGAGCGCCGCCGGTGGTGTACCGGACTTTCGTGCGAAGCGACATCAGGCGACCCTATGTGAGAGTGAAGTTGCTGGCCATGGACATGCGGCAGCTGAATCTTCACATGGTGGCGGGCCACGAGGACCCGCGCTCAACGACAGGATCAACCGGCACCGGGAGAATACCGCGCGATCCCAAGATCCTCCCAAGGATTATCGCGGCGTTCAACGGAGCTTTCAAGACGGAGCACGGCGCCTACGGGATGATGGTGGAACGCAACGTTCTACTGCCCCCGAAGGACGACGCGGCCACCATCGCGACCTACGACGATGGATCGTTGTCGATGGGTTCGTGGCCGAAGAATATAGAGATCCCCAAGGACATGCTCTCGTACCGCCAGAATATGGATCCCCTGGTGGAGGACGGCGCGGTCAACCCGCGTCGGCGATACCTCTGGGGGTTCACCCTCGACGAGGACATCCGCAACATGAACACGATCCGTTCGGGGGTCTGCATGCACGAGGCCGGTCACCTGATCTACGCCTGGGGAGAGGATCTCACGGCCGGAACCCTGGGCATCGCCATGAACGCCGCCGGTTGCGTGTACGGCATGCACCTGGACATGAACCCCTTCCACACGGCCTACGTCTTTTACCGGTTCAAAGACGAGCTGAAGAAATCGGGGCGACCCGAGTTCAAGGGGGAGATCGTATTTAAGGAGATGCGGTTCTCACCGAACAGGTACGTGAACGGCGCCCCGAAGGATTTCTTCTTCGTAACCCTGAAGGACACGTCGCCCCCGGGGGATGGGTGGACCTCGGAAGACCTTGCTCAGCCGGCTCCCGCCTTCGTACCGGCGATCTTCACGGCGAAGATCGGCGATGCTCAGGTGATGGCGGCGGATCTATCGAGGACCGAGGCCTCGATCTTCCCCGGAGAGATCCCGGAGTCTTTCGGCCCGGGCCCATCGTCGGATAAAAAGAGTGACGACGGTGATCTTCTCGTGGAAATCGCCCTGGGAAAGTGGTCGTCCGGACGCGGCCAGATATCTCGGGGGGCGGCGGTGGCCACCCTCGAACAGGAAAGGTCGACATTGACCGTGAGCGATGCGGGAACGCTCGGAATAACTTCCTGGGCCGACGGGAGCACTGTTGCGAACGCGGTGCAGGGTGACTGGATCATACAGGAGGGGACCGGTATGAGCGGTCACGGCGACATAGTGGGCGTGGGAATTCACGACGACGGCTGGCTGATCATCTGCCAGGGTAGCTGGTCCGCGGTGACCGGCGCCCTTACGGAACTCGGCGTGAGCCGGGCGATCTCGTTCAGACAACCGCCGGGCGGGCCCGGGGCAGTTGTTCGCAAAGAGACAGGGATGGTGGACTTCGTCGGTCGGGCTGTGACCGAACGGGATCCCACCACTACCACGTTGCGCCTTTGCGCAGCCCCGAAACACCTGGGGGGGACACGCTTGTAGCCGGTGATGTGCTAATTATATTTACTATCCAAAGCTCATTAGGGATACTTGAACACTGAAGATGAAAAAATCCAGCGCAAACTCTCCTTTGCTGGGATACAACACGAATGTCAAGCACGAGAACTACGTGTTTCATATCCAGACAGAAGACTCCGGCAGGGATCATCCTCATATCATCACCCACCTGTTCACCAGTGGCACCATCCTGGCCACCAAGAAGACCCCTTACGAAGAATACCTTGGCAATGACAAATGGAAAGATCAGGTCAAGCAGCTGATGAAGGATCAGCACAAGGCGATGTTCGTGGAGTTGAGAGACGGTGTGCACGACTCGTTCGCCGCAAGGATCCTGGGTATTCAGATAGGCGACTACTTTCCCGACGGTGGCGATACCCCGGTCATCGGTCCCGACGCTCCTCCCGCGCCTTCAGGTGACGTGCAGGTGATCGCGCCTGCGGACATGATGGATGACCGCTCCGAGACGACACCCGCCAGAGAACCCAAAAGCTACGGGAAATCCATCTTCGATACGCCGGACAGGGACAGCTCCTTCGGCGAGAGCCTGATCAGCGACAAGTCCCTCGACGAAGTGATAATGACCTACCTCAAGGACGAACTCGGTGATTGACCCCATCCCGGCCTTCCCCTGCGAGGGGAAGGGGAAGATGATGGAGGCCGGCTTTACCCCATCCCGGCCTTCCCCTGCAAGGGGAAGGGGAAGATGATGGCGGTCAGCTTTATTTGATCGGTTTCATCCGTTTCGTGATAAATTTGTTATTGGACGACAGGAGGTTCCCGATGCGTGGGATTGTTCTTGCAATGATGGTTTCGCTGACGGTCGGGCTCGTTTCGGGCTGCACCACGTCAACCATGACGAAAAATAATCCGGAGGAGGACGCGGGAGGTACCGATCTGGACAGCGACTCCGACAGCGACTCCGATACGGACACGGATACGGACACGGATACGGACACGGATACGGATACGGACACGGATACGGATACGGACGCCGAATCCTGTCCCTACGCATGCGTCAGCCAATCCGTGTGTGACGGACAGGGCGGAACCGTTCACACCAACTACGAGTGCACGACCACAGGATCGGTCTGCTGCGAAATCGATATCGACACGGACACCGGCCCGGACACGGATTCGGATTCGGACACCTCCGGGCCGGCGTGCACCGGCGATATACAATGCCTTGCCTCTTATCCGAATATCGCGTGCTGCAACAACGTCTGCGTAAACCCGCTCAACAACGTCGGTCACTGCGGGGTATGCAACAATGATTGCGTGGTAGCCGAAACCGGCAACAACTGCACCCTGGGCGAGTGCAACTGCGGCCCGCTCGGAGTCGAAGGGGCATGCGACCCGCCCAACTCTTGCTGCCAGCTGGTTATTTTCGTGTGGGTCTGCGATACCTGTTACTGACGCTTGGGCGACCTCGGCTCCGAAACCCATCTACAGTCTTTCACGAAAAAACGTAGCGGCGCACTCGCCCACTCCCCGGCGTAGGCGACCCCTATCCTCGCCGAGCAATCTATTCGGGGCTCGCCCATGTCTCGGGGGGCCACGTAGAGGGGTGGCCGGGTGATATCCACCCTGTCGTGGCTCCGGTCGATCACCATCGCCCGGGTGAGCCTCCCCGGGCCCCGGGTGGATACATCTATTCCCGCCACCGGTTCTAAGGCGCGGATCAGAACGGCCGCCGGATAGTCCTTCTCCCGGGTGACGAAGTTGAGACAGTGATGCATGCCGTATATCAGGTAGACATAGGCGTGACCGGGTTCCTGGAACATCACCTCGTTCCTGGGAGTTTTCCTGCGCGACGCGTGGCTGGCCCGATCATCGAACCCGTCATAGGCTTCGGTCTCCACTATCCTGCCCACGAGGGTTTTGCCATCCACCTCATGCACCAGCAGACACCCCAGAAGATCCTTGGCCACCGCCAGAGTCGAACGGTCGTAAAAATCCCTGTGCAGCAGGTGCATCCGAAGCTTACTCATGACTGTCTCGGGCATTTCCACATCGTTTGCCGAGGGAGGACAGGGCCGCCTTAATTGCCCGATCAATCGAAGGGTTCGATCGTTTCGCGGCCTTCGCGAGGAGTTCCTCGGCCCGATCCGTACCGATGGCGCCCATTGCCGTAGATGCCGCAAGCGCGGCCTCGATCTCCTTTGTGCTCGCCAGCGGTTCGGCGCCCGTCTTCAACACCTGGAACAGGAGATCCACCGCGGAGTCCTGACACCGCTCACCCGCCGCATGCGCCGCGGCGGTTACAACAGCGGGGTTTTCTTTCCTGTCTGCTATCACGCCTTCTACAATATCGTCGAGGCCGGCGAAACGAACACGGAACGCGCTCTTCATGGCCGTCAATCTGACGTGAAAGGAGTCGTCCCTCGCGGCCTTCGAGATGATGGCCACCGCTGCATCTTCTTCCAGCGCTGCAGCGATCCGTGTCACCTCCGAGCGTACGACGGGCCAGGGATCATCGTTGATCAGCCGGATCATCGGGCCGGAAGGGATCCGCGAGGAGTCGAGCCGGGTAAACGCTTCCAGCGCTGCCAGCCTGACTTGGGGGTCCTCGTCCGCAAGTGCCGCCTCGAGCCCGGCCTCCGCCTTCTCGTCGTCCGGATGGAGCGACAGACCCGCTACCGCTACCGCTCGAAGAATGTGATCCGGATCCCCCAAGGCCTCATGAAGACACTCGAGTGCTCCGGGTCCTGACAGGGCGGCAATCACGACAAGCAAGCGAAAACGATCGTTGAAATCGGTGGACGCGGCGTACATGGATCCGGCGAGTTCGACCAGACGATCCTTCAGGGGCACGATGCCGGTCGCCGCTCGCATGAGATCGATGACCTGTTCGTTGTCATCGCTTTTCGAGGCGTTCTCTATCCCGGTCCACAGGCTTTTCGCGTGTTCTTCAGATCGCGTCGCCGCCCGACCAATAAGTTCGCGCAGAAGCTTGCGGCGCTCCCGTCCACCCTTCCCGGCCACGGAGATCAACCCGGTGACGGCCTTTTCGCTGGAGAGCCCGGCCAGTACCCGAGCGGCCTTCTCAAACCTGGACTCGACGGTGCTGCTCAGGTATCCCACCATCGCTGTCACCCCGGCATCTCCGGCGCTCTCGATTGCGCGCGCGGCGATCCCGGACAGTATCTCGTCGTCGTCGATGGCGGCCTGCGCGAGTATTTTAACACTCCTAACCGGCCCGGCTTCTGCCAGCACCCGAGCGGCCCGCCTGCGGCCCGGGGTGTCCAGCTGCGGCCAAGCGCCGGAGATCGGCTCCACCGCATCTTTCCCGATTCCCCGCAACGATGCGACGGCCTGCTCGCCCTTCACGTCAGAAGACAGATCGGCCGCCAGCCGCGCCAACCCGCCCGGGGAATCCACCTCGGTCAGGACCACAATCTCGCTCAACGCCACCGGCCTGCCTGATGCGGGATTCAAGCTGGTTTCCATTACCAGGGACATGCAGTCGGTACGCACGGGCTCTGGGAGCTCGAACCAGATGGTTTCGCGAACACCGCGCCGCGTCGGGAACACCAGTCGAAACACCTGGCCGCCGGCCGCCAGGAGAACGGTCGCGGGCCGATCCAGCTTTCCGGTTTTCCCACCCCCCCGCGCGGGCAAAATACCAATCTTGGTGATCCCGTATACCGATGCGTTGGCCCGGAAGGTGGCGAACTCTCCGGCGCCGTTCCCGTTTCCGGGAAACCACGCGGTGTCATCGTCCCTGTCAACGAGGGCTGCGGGAGGAGTCAGGAGGATGGGATCGTTCCGATCTCCCGCCATGTGGGACACGCCGGTGGGAACGAGAGTGCGCAGCAACGCCACGGCGGATGATCTCGCCGGTCCGACCCGTCCGGTCAGTTCCTTCGCCTCGCTCAGCCCCGGTCGACGAGCGGCTATTGATCGCAACTTGGAGTTGCCGAGGTCGTACACCTCTCTGAAGAGCAGGGGAGGATCGTCGACCGTGCAAAGGCGCACGGACTCGAAGGTACGGCCCACGACGATCTCCGGCAGACCGTCACCGGACAGATCGACAAATCGGACACCCCAGGCGATTCGTTCCCCAATGTCGCCCATTGGAGTGACCGATCCGCTCCAGACCGGCTTCATGCTTCTCTTGCCGTCCTCGCGAACCGTCACCGCCTCGTGCCGGCCGCCCCCCTCCAGCCCCAGCCTGACATGCACCGCGGTCACGCCGCCCGCCATGGGGTGAATGCTCAGATCCTTCGTCAACACCACGGAATCCGAATCCAATAACCGGGTAGAGCTCGTCTTCCCGTCCATTTTTAGCACCAGGTTTGCGCCCTCGAACGAAACCGTCGCCCCATCGGAAAGCTCTGCCTTTTCGTCGGCGTGGGCATCCAACACGCAGATCGACGCCAGGAAGAACACCGCCGCCGTAGCCCGAGTTGTGGATAGTATCTCAGACAATGCTCTCCTCCTGATTTGTGGGCGTACCGAACAGGCGAACCAGACGGGCATCAGAGTCGAGGAGATCTTTCGAAGGGCCGCATACCTTCACAGCCCCATCCTCCAACAGTACCACCGTTTGCGCCCATCGGGCGGTCGATTTTCGGTGCGTCACTACGAGCACGGATCGATCTCCAAGATACCCGGTGAGCCCTTCCACCAGGCTCTTCTCCGTCGCGCCGTCGAGGGACGCTGTCACCTCGTCGAGCAGAAGCACCGGCGCGTCGCTGAGCAACGCCCGGGCCAGGCAGACCCGCTGCCTCTGACCCATCGACAGTTTTCGACCGCCCAGGCCCACCCGTGTGGCGAGCCCCTTTTCGAGCCTGTCCGAAAACTCGCACACGCCGGCTGCGCGGCAGGCCGACTCGACCTCATCGAGTGAGGCATCGGAACGACCGCACCTTACGTTGCCGACGATATCATCATCAAAGAGAAACGGCTCCTGTGAAACCGGCGCGAAGATGCGGCGCGCGGACCTCGGGTCGACCGGGTAGGGCACGCCGTTCACGATGAGCTCTCCGTTCCTGGGCACGAGGAGGCCGATGAGGAGGTTCACCAGGGTCGTCTTTCCGGCGCCCGAGGATCCCACCACGGCGATGCGGGCACCGGGGGCGATATCCAGATCCAGGTTCTTGAGCACCGGCTCCTCGCTTCCGTAACCAACCTCGATTCCCTTGAGCAACAATCTTGGAATTCCGAACGAACCGCCCACGCCCGGGAGCTCACGGATCGGCTCGGTTGTTTCACCGGATCCGGTGAGCGATCGGATCCGGTCCAGGGCAGCAAGTCCGGACTGGATTGTATGCTGAGCCTGGCCCAGACCCTTGACGGGCTGGTACAGGAGGACAAGGGCGGTGAAGAAGGAGATGATCACCTCCGGCGCGACGGCGCCCCGGTCGACCCGGACATGGGCGTACCACAACGTCACCGCAAGAGCCCCCGCCCCCAGGATCTCGTTCAACGGCGACGACATTGCCTTCAGAACCAGAGCCCTCACAGCTCTCCTCATCAGTCCGGCGTTGCGCTTCTCGAAACGGTCGGTCATCATGTCCTGCGCGCCGAAAGACTGTATCACCCCGAGGCCGTTCGCCGACTCCTCCACCGCCTCGCTCAGGTTGCCGAACGCCTGGTACACCTTGCTCTTGCGCCGCCGTAACTCACGGCCGATCCGGATGATGAGCAAGGCCACAGGAGGGAAGGCCGCGAGGCCCACCAGACCCAGAACGGGATCCAGCAAAAGCGCGAGACCCGCCAGAGCGAGGATCTGGAGCGTGTCGCGAAACACCGCGAGCAACCCTCCGGTAACCGCAAGCTCCACGTTTTCTACGTCGACCGTAAACCGGGACACCAGTTCCCCGCTTGAAGGCGTGCTTGCCGCAAGGGGGTTGAGCCGCAGCAAGCCAACGTACATTTCTTTGCGCAACCGACAGAGGATCCTCTGTCCGGCTCCCACCGAGAACAGCCTCTGCCCGAAAAAGAAGATCCCCTTCACTGCGGCGACTCCCACGATGATCAGCCCGATCACGTGGGGCTGTGCACCGGAAATTCTGGGAGCAAGATCCGAGAGAATATGAGGGGTAGAACCCGCAAATTGGCCGAAATCCGAAGCCTGTTGAAAAAAAAACGACCTGAGGACCGGACCGACGAGGTAGGCATATCCGGCCGTGGCGAGCGCCGAAATACCCATGCAAAGTACTGCGGCGACGATGCGATGTGACTGGGATCGGGCCAGTCTAATCATGGACGAAATCCCATGATTCGAATGTCTATCGGTCTTGTTCTCTATACATTCCAATATCTTGACCGCTCTCGAAAGAAGCAAAGAGCACTTCCTTGGAGTGCCCCGGACTTTTCAGATGGAACTACACAGAGCCCAAAGACACCGAAATTGTCAAATAGGGCAAAAAAACAACCGGGGGAACATGGAGAATATCGAGGAGCGACAGAAAAAAGTGGAAGGCCTGGGGATTGATCGGCTCTCAATGATGATTACCTATATGACGGCAATAGCGAACCCGGTGCGCAATCGGGCCGGGCGGAGTATCTTATGGAAACAATTGATCGATACTTACAGAACCTCTCAGAGCACTCGGTGCTCAGCGCCGAAGAAGAAATCGAAGAGGCTCGAAAGCTCGCCGATCTCGAGATAGCACGATGGTGCGTCGTACTGCGGGAACCGGCTCTCGTCGATGCGATCGTGGTGGCGGTCAAAGAGCTCCTTGTGCCTGATCCGAACTATGAGGATTTCGACATCGAGGAGGTAAGACACTCACTTGACGAGCTTTGCTCAAGGGCGCGAAAGCTGCGCCGCAGATCCGGACGCGCCCCGTCCGCGAGGGCCGAGTCCATGTACCGGGAGATAACCAGGCAAGTGGGCGCGCAGTTGTACAATATGGATCTCAAAAGAGATCTCATAGGCGCCGCCCACAATGTTGTTGTGAGAGGCAGCTGCGCGGCAGGCCGCAGCCGGGGAAAGAAGTTCGACGCCCAGGCGCGGGAATGCGAGCAACACGCCGGGCGTGTTCAGGCGGCAAAGCACGCGTTCATCCAAGCCAATCTTCGGCTCGTGGTCTCCATCGCGCGACGCTACGATCGCGGCCGGATGCAGCTGATCGACCTCATCCAGGAGGGAAACCTCGGCCTGATCAAGGCGGTGGAGCGTTTCGATTACCGGCGCGGCTTTCGCTTCAACACCTACGCTTCCTGGTGGATCCGGCACGCCATCAGCAGAGCGCTGGCGGACAAGGGACATGCGGTGCGGGTGCCCGTGCATGTCCTGGACGCACAGCAGCGGATCGGTCGCGCGATGGAGGCAATCAACCTGCGGCTCGGTCGCGCACCCACGGACGCGGAACTCACCGTGGAGACCGGCCTGGATCGGCGCAAGCTCGAGCGTGTGCGGAGGCACAAGGTAGCGTCCGCCTTGTCCCTCGATCGGGAGATCTCCGGCGCGGACAACCGGCGGTTCGTGGATCTGCTGCCGGACGAGAACGCAAAAAACCCCTTCGACTCAACCATGCTCTTGGCCTGGCATCGGGACATGAGTTCGGTTCTCGAGGTGCTGACCCCAATTGAGCGCGCGATCATCCGGTGGCGCTACGGTCTGGACAGCCATGGGGAAGAATTGACCCTCAAGGAGATCGGAGAACACTACAGCTTGTCCCGCGAGCGGATCCGTCAGCTCCAGGAGCAGGCCCTTCAAAAACTCCGGCAGCGGCTCTCCCTCGACGCAGCCTAGTAGGGGCAACTCATCTCTGTGGTCCTCCGGGGATGACCAGATGGGGCAGATCTGCCCCTGACAAAACGCGCGGTCTTGCATTGGCACACATATTGAAAATACCGTGCACAGAACCGCGCTTTAAGAACGCAGACGAAAGCCTCCCTGGGAGGCACCTCGTCCGGGAAATCAATAATGACAAGCGGTTCACTTGTTTCGGGGCACCCTCTAATCGAACTAACGGGGTGTAACCGGGCGACAACAGTGTGCCCACGATGCACACGGCACAAGGAGGACCGGACTATGAATCACCACAAAAGTCAGCGGACGAAAATAGGAACATTGTTTACTCTGATAGCGGCGATGATAGTGGCTGCTGTCCTTTGCGGTTGTCCATCCTTTGCCATCGACAACATAGGCCTCGTAGACGGAACCGTGACTACCAAGAGCTTCACCATTTCCGCAACCGTGAAGGTCGTCGAGGAAGACCCGGCCGTCGATGACAACGGTGACCTCTCGGGAGGCCGCGGAGTCCTCGGTGTGTGGCTCCCTCCCGGTTGGGAGGCTCAAGGAGCGCGTGTCATGGAACCGCAAGCCGCGGAGCCGGTGAACCTTGCGCCCATCGAAGACGGTGATGGTCACTTTCCCCCGACCTTTCCACGCGTACCCGGTACCTGGTACGCCTTCGTGTCCGATTGCGAAAACATCGAAAAGGGGGCCTTCGCATACGAGGTGGAAATCGACGTGGAGGGGGACGGCGCCGAAACTTCACTTGTCATGGGAATCTCCACCACCCAGTTCAACAAAGACGGCTCGGGCGGCCCGGTACCAAGGGAGATCGCGGTGGATCTGGTAGGCGTAACCGCCGAGATGAATGCTCTGCCGCCACAGCCCGAGCCTACCGTTCTTGTCGAGTGTGAATCGATCCCCTACGAAGATCCCCAGGCAGGCGATGGATGCGGTTGCTCCACAACCGGCACGCCGACGCGCGGATTGTGGCTGGGGCTTCTGAAGCTATTACTTGGCTAGGGTTTGTGAACCCACTTCAAAGGCGGATCAGTTCAGGAAGAGTTCGACGTCGTCGATGTACCACCCCTCGTCCGTGATGCCCTGATCCGAGCCGAAGAGGAACCTGATGCGGAACTGGTCGGTGCGCAGCGTGGGCGTAATGGGGATCGTCACCTGGGTCCAGTTGTTGCCCGGGATGGTATCCGACCAGGCCTCGTGACCGTCGATGGTCGGCGTGCCCGTACAGCCGGGGTAGTTTCCGTCGATTGTTCCCTGGTACGGGGGTGTGACGCTCACGTCCTCCCACGTCGATCCGCCGTCCCCCGAAAGCTGTACCGCCGCTCCGTCGTAATACGTTCCCATGTACTGGCTTTCGAGCCGGTAGATGTGCCAGAACCTCAGGCCCAGGTTGTTGGAGGCGGAAGCGCAGGCTGCGATGTCCAGAACAGGTGAAAGCAGTTCCGCATCTGTGCAGTTCTCGTAGTCGTTGCTCGGGCTTATGGACGTACCAATCACCGTGACCCAGCATTTTCCAGAACCGCCGTGACAAACGGTGCCGGAGGGCGATACCGAGAGATCTCCGCGCTCCCAGGGATCCTCGCTCATGGTCACCGCCTCGTGGATGAACAGATCGCCGACGGTCTCGAAATCATAGGAGACCAGGGAGTCGGAACAGCTCTGCGGCGTATCGGTGTCCGTATCGCTGTCCGTATCGCTGTCCGTATCGCTGTCCGTGTCGCTGTCCGTGTCGCCGTCCGTGTCGCCGTCCGTGTCGCCGTCCGTGTCGCTGTCCGTGTCGCTGTCCGTGTCGCCGTCCGTGTCGCCGTCCGTGCCCCCATCTACATTGAAGGCACCCGGCGCATCCCCTCCGCATGCGGCCGCAAAAAGGACGATGCCAATCAGAAGTATTTTATTTGTCATTGCTGTTCCTCCAGATTTGATAATACCACAGCCTGAAAGCCGGCGCGGAGGTAAAGATCCGGCGCGGGAGGTATGGGAATCAGTCCAGCGGCTTCGGTGCCGGTCTCTTGAACTCGGGGGAGAGCGTGGCCACCGACGCATTCTTGAGGGTGAGCGCGCCCAACGGGCAATTCTCGACGATCTTTTCGAGCCCCTTACCGTTCACCTCTACCAGATCGCGCCCCATGGCGGGCATGACGCGTGCGGTGATGCCGCGGCCCACGAACCCCATGGCCGAGGTACCGAGCAGCTCCTCGGTGATACGCACACAGGTGCCGCACTGGATGCACTTGTGCGTTTCGTAAACGATATCGGGGTGCGTGGCGTCGCGCTCGTAGCTTCGCTTGACCCCCGTATATTGGAACTGATCCGCCGCGAACGCAGTCGCGTAGGAACGCAGCTTGCACTCGTGGGCATCGCGACAGCCGCACTCCATGCAACGCTTGGCCTCCGCGCGGACCGCCTCGGGATCGAAGCCGGTCTCCACTTCCTCGAACGTTTTGATGCGATCGGCCGGCGGAAGCTCGGGCATGGGAATTCGCGCGACCTCGTCGAACCCCTGCGCGACCTGTTTGTCCACCTTGTCGATCTTGCCCATGGTGTGGTGGTAAGGCACGGGATCGCCGGTAACCGCCCTTCCCATCACGTACTGATCGATGGAGATGGCCCCGCGCCGTCCCGCCGCGACCGCGGTCACCGCGATGTCGGCTCCGGTCACGCAATCTCCGCCCGCGAATATGCCTTCCACGTTGGTGGTGCACTTGTGGATGTCGGCGTCGATGGAGTTCCACCGGGTGAGATCGAGGGCAGAGCATTCGCTCGGATCCACATTCTGGCCGATGGCGGCTATCACGTTGTCCACCACTCGCACGTGCTCGCTCCCTTCCTTGGGGATGGGGCGACGGCGGCCCGAGTCATCCGGCTCGCCCAATTCCATCTCGATGCATGTGACGTGCAGCTTGCCGTCGGCCCCTCGCTCCACCTTCGTGGGCGCAGCCAGGATCTCGAGCGCGACGCCCTCCTCCTCCGCGGCGTCGACTTCGATCTCCCAAGCGGGCATCTCTTTTCTGGTGCGCCGGTACAGAATGGACACCTTCCCCGAGCCCAGGCGAAGCGCCGTTCGGGCCGCGTCAACGGCTGTGTTCCCGCCGCCCACCACCATCACGTTGTCGCCGATCTCGAAGGACTCGTCCCGGGAGACCGCCGCCAAAAAACCGATGCCCGAAAGGACGCCATCGGTATCCTCCCCGTCCACGCGCATGGACGACGCCAGTTGCGCGCCCAGGCCCAGGAAAACGGCATCGTAGTCGGATCGCAGCTGATCGAGGGTGACATCCGTGCCCATCTTGATGTTGTACTTGAACTTCGCGCCGAGTTTTTCGACGACCGCGACCTCGCGCTCGATCACGTCGCGGGGCAGCCGATAGCTGGGGATACCGTACCGGGTCATGCCGCCGGCCTTCTCCTGCATCTCGAAAACCGTGCATTGATGTCCGAGCTGTTGCAGGTAGTACGCGGCGGTCAGCCCGGCCGGCCCCGCGCCCACCACGGCGACATTCACGCCCGTGGGCTCGGCCTTCTTCGGGAGATACTCATCGCCCGAGGCAGCCACCTGATCCGCGGTGAATCTCTTGAGGTGGCAGACGGCTATCTGTTTTTCCACAAGTTGACGCCGGCATCCGTCCTCGCACGGGCGGGTACACACGCGGCCGAGGATCCCGGGAAGCGGCATGTTGTGCTTGATGAGCTCCAGCGCCGCCCGGTCGTCACCCTGTGCGAGGTGCTTGATGAAACCGGGAATATCGATGCCCGCGGGGCACTCGCTCATGCACGGCCCGAGGCAGTCGCCCTCGTGATCCGACAGGAGAAGTTCGATGCAGGTTTTTCGCGCTTTTTTCACCCGATCCGAATCGGTCTTCACGACCATTCCGTTCATCGCCGCGGTTGAGCACGACGGTAGCAGGTTTGCCCGGCCCTCCACCTCCACCACACACACGAAACAGGAACCGAACGGCACGAGCTCCTTGTTGTGGCACAGGGTCGGGATGAATATGCCTGCAGCCTTGGCCGCGTCGAGGATTTTGGTCCCCTCTTCGACCTCGACCTTTTCGTCGTCCAGTGTGAACGTTACCTTTTTCACGACAGGCCTCCCTTGCTACTTGACGATCACGGCGTCCTGCTTGCACACATCGCGGCACACGCCGCAACGAATACAGTCTTCCTGATTGATCACGTGCAGTTGTTTTTTCTCGCCCGAGATACAATTCGTGGGACAGTTCTTCGCGCACACTATGCAACCGTTGCAATCGTCGGTGATCTCGTAGATGCACAGATCCCTGCACTTGCCCGCCCTGCATTTCTTGTCGTTTATGTGCTCCTCGTACTCCTCTAGGAAGTAGCGCAACGTGGTGAGCACCGGGTTGGGCGCCGTCTGGCCGAGACCGCACAGGCTGGTGTTCTTGATCTGTTCCGCCAGATCCTTGAGGGTCTCAATATCCTCGGGCACTCCCTTGCCGTCGCAGATGCGAGTGAGGATCTCCAGCATTCGGGTGGTGCCCACGCGACAGAAGGTACATTTGCCGCAGGACTCCAGCTGGGTGAAGTTCAGGAAATAGCGGGCCACGTCCACCATGCAGGTGGTGTCGTCCATCACCACCATACCGCCCGATCCCATGATCGCCCCGGTCTTGTTCACTTCGTCGTAATCGATCTTGGTGTCAAACAGCGAACGCGGAACGCACCCGCCGGAGGGTCCTCCCATCTGGACCGATTTGACCTCGCGATTCGTTCCGGTTCCACCGCCCACCTCATGGATGATCTCCTCGAGGGTGATCCCCATGGGCACCTCCACGAGGCCACCGTGCTTGATCTTGCCGGCCAGGGCGAACACCTTGGAACCCTTGGATTTTTCGGTTCCTATCGCGGCGAAAGCCTCGGCCCCGTTTCGGATGATCCACGGTACGTTGGCCCATGTTTCCACATTGTTGATTGTAGTCGGTTTTCCGAATAGGCCCGACTCCGCCGGGAACGGCGGTCTGGGTCTGGGCATGCCGCGGCGCCCCTCGATGGACGAGAGAAGAGCTGTCTCCTCTCCACAGACAAAAGCGCCCGCGCCCTCCTTGACGCGAACCTGGAAATCGAAACCCTTTCCCATGATATTCTCGCCCAAAAAATTCTTTTCCGTGGCCTGCTTGATGGCTCGGTTCAGGCGCTTGATGGCCAGAGGGTATTCGGCGCGACAATAGATGTAGGCCTCGTCGGCGCCTGTGGCGAACGCGCCGATGATCATTCCTTCAAGCACCGCGTGGGGATCGCTCTCAAGAACAGTGCGATCCATGAACGCGCCGGGATCGCCTTCGTCGGCGTTGCACACGATGTACTTCTTGTCGTCCTTATAGCCGTATGCGAACTTCCACTTGAGCCCGGTAGGGAAACCCGCGCCGCCCCGTCCCCTCAGGCCCGAATCGGTGACGGTCCGAATCACCTTCATCCGGTCTTTTTCCTCGAGCACCGTCCGCAGCGCAACGTAACCGTCCACCGCCAGATAGTCGTCGATCTCATCAGGATCGATGATGCCCGAGTTGGCCAGGACGATGCGCTCCTGCTTGGCCATGAGCGTCTGCGTGTCGCCCTCGTCGTAGCTCACTATCCATTTGTCGCGCGGCTTTCCCGCGATGAGATGATCTTCGACGATCTTGGCGATGCGCGTGGCGTTGACACCCACGTACAGGTGGCGTGTGCCGTCCTCGTCGAACACCTGCACCTGCGGCTCGGCGAAACACATGCCCAGACATCCGGTGATCGACAGCTCCACGTCGAGCCCACCGGCTACCTTTTCCTTGAGGAAAGCAAGTACCTCTTCGGAGCCCGCCGCCATGTTGCACGTGCTCATCCCGACCACGACCCTCTTCTTCTTCACTTCTGTCATCGTGAACCTCCAGAGGTTAAAGCCGGCCGCCATCATCTCCCCCTTCCCCTACTTCAGGGGAAGGCCGGGATGGGGTGTCGTATTCGTCAATGATCCCGGCTGCTTTCTTGCGATCCAGCCTACCGAAAACCCTGTCCTCCACCATGACCACCGGAGCCAGGGAGCAACAGCCCACGCAAGCGACAGAATCCAGGGTGTACTTCATGTCCGGCGTGTTTTCGCCGTCCTTGATGCCGAGCCTCGCCTCCATCGCCTCGGTGAGACCCTCAGCGCCGCCCACGTGACAGGCGGTGCCGTGGCACACCTTGACGATTTTCTCGCCCACCGGGGTGAGCCTGAACTGGGAGTAGAATGTAACAACGCCGTAGAGCTGCGACTCGGTCATCTCCGTGGTCGCCGCGATCCGTTCGATCGCCTGGAGGGGTACGTGTCTGAACTTGTCCTGAACAGCTTGCAGGACCGGGATTGCCTTGGTGGGATCCACGCCCTTGTCCGCCACGATGGCGTCTACTAATGCGAGATCGATGTTCATTTCCTCTCCCCTTTTTGCAGCGCGGAAGTGGTTTCCCTTTTTTCAATTCTCAATGCTATACACGTCAATTTAACGATTCACAACACCACTTTAGACGTTGAATACATTGCGATTGAAATATTGGGAACTTCTACAAAAAAAGAGCTTGAGGCAGGCAAAATCCAACCGGTGTCAGTCGTCGTAATCGCCCACGAAAGTAGTCCCGAAACGACCTTTCTCCGTATCCGGATTCTTCTTTTTCTTTTCATTTTTACCCGACTCGACTTTTTCTACAGGCGTCTGGGCCACCACCTGCTCGTCCCCGGTGTACTCCACATGCAGGGTCTTGATGGCCACCTTGCGCCCGATGGTCGTGTGGGTTGCCAGGAATACAGCGCCCATTCCGCCGGCGCCGATCTGCTTGTCCACGTGGTACTTGCCGTCCAGCACCGTGCCGGGCGCAATTTGTGTTTTCTCGTCTGTGGCCACAAGAACGGAGCCTATTACATGGACAGACGCTTAGGCAACACGACACCACGCTTTCATTCATCCGCCAGGCGACCAGCCTCCGGTTTTGCTATTCAGCCACTTCTTCGAGGTTCAATATGATGAACAAACCTTGACTGTACGTGAATAATGCGTACATTGTGGTTGTGATTGTTGAAGTTGAAATATCGAAACGCGCGCAAAAGCAGCTTGAGAGAATCCCGATTCGAATTGTCAAGAATCTCCAGTTTTGGGTTCAATCTGTAGTATCTGTCGGGCTGGAGGAGGTGCGCAGGATACCAGGTTATCACGACGAACCGCTCAAGGGTGATCGGGCTGGACAACGCTCTATTCGATTGAGTCGTTCCTATCGGGCTATTTATGAGATTCGAAAAGACAATGCGATCAAGTTTGTGCTTGTCGAGGAAGTCGGCAAACACGGATATTGAAGAGGTGTTCTCATGAGCAAGAGAAATAAAAAGACACTAGATTTCTTGAACGATCTGGCCGGGGGACCGCTTACTTTTGGAGACGCCGTGCGAGCGGTACGCGAGCTTAACGAAATCAGCCAGGCGGAGCTGGCACGCCGTCTTCACATGGGTCGGCAATCTGTATGTGACGTCGAAAAAGGAAGATCTCTTGTCAGTGTTGAGAAGGCCGCAAAGTTTGCCAGGGTACTCGACCACAACGAACGATTGTTCGTACGATTGGCGCTTCAAGATCAAGTGGTGAAGGCTGGATTGAAACTCAAAGTATCCGTTGGAGATGCCGCCTGATATCTTTTTTTTTACCTCTCGTTCAAGCGCCATAAGGAGGCATTACCGATGAAACGATTGATTGTCCTTTCGATTTCCGCGTGGCTCGCGGCCGGTTGCGGAAGCGCGGCCGTCCAGGCTCCGCCGGCGGAACCCGCCGCGCAAGAGTCGCAGATCAGTTATCCGGTCGCCCGTACCGAGGATCTGGTGGAGACGCTCCACGGGGTAGAGGTCGCCGACCCATATCGCTGGCTCGAGGACGACGAGAGCGACGAGGTCGTGGAGTGGCAGGCAGCACAGACCGCGCTCGCAAGAGACTACCTGGATAGCATCGCAGGCCGCGACAAGGTGCGAAAACGCGTCGCAGAGCTGTTTCGCGTGGCGGTGGAGGGAACGCCCGTTCACAAGGGCGAGTACTATTTCCAGACCAAACGGGGGGCGGATCAGGATCAGCCGGTTCTCTGCGTTTCCAGGGGATTTCCCGGGGAACAGCGCGTGTTGGTGGACCCCAACGAGCTGGGGGAGGGGGACAACACGGTTGCCCTCGACTGGTGGTATCCGTCCTTCGACGGGGAGCTGCTGGCCTACGGTCTGTCCACCTCGGGAAGCGAGCGGTCTACCCTTTACGTCATGAAGACCGCAACGGCACAAAAGTTAAAAGACGAGATCCCCAATACGCGCTCCGCAAAGGTGGCGTGGCTCAAAGACAAGTCCGGGTTCTACTACTCGCGACGCCCCTCCCCAAAATCCGACGAGACCTGGTTCAACCGGGTCTTCTTTCACGAGATCGGAAACAATTGGGAAAATGACGCGCTCGTGTTCGGCGCAAACGGCGAGGATGAGGACATAAACGAGCCGAGCGTATCTCCTGACGGCAAGCACCTGGTGATATCCGTGTACAGGGGCGCCGGCGGGGCAGTGGCCGATATCTTCTACCGCCCCGTCAAGAAGAAGAGCGCAGAATTCGTAGCTGTGACATCGGGCAAGGACGCCGCTTTTTGGGCCGACGTCATGAACGACAAGATAGTGGTCTTGACCAACTACAAGGCATCCAGATACCGGGTGATTGAGATCGATTACGACAAGCCGCGCGAGGAGAACTGGCGGGAGATCATCCCGCAGGGCGACGACCCCATCGATCAGATCCTCGTCGTCAAGGACCACCTGATCGTCAAGGTGATGCATCACGCCGCGGTGCGGCTCTACCTGCACGACGAGACCGGAAAGCGCGTGCGGGAAATCGAGCTGCCGGCTCTCGGGAGGGCCTACGAGTTGAACGGCGGGTTCGAGGACGAGGAGTTCTTCTACGCCTTCACCTCCTTCGCCTACGCCGGGGATATTTACCGCCACGGGCTTTTGAATGACGACCGTCCCGATCTTGTGTCCCGGGTTGAGGTCCCGGTCGATCCGGACAGGTACTCGGTGGAGCAGGAGTTCTTCAAATCAAAGGACGGCACCGTGGTGCCCATGTTCGTGGTCAGGCTCGCGAATCTCTCCGCCGATTCGCCCAGGCCGACTCTATTGTACGGCTACGGCGGCTTCAACATCGCCCTGGCGCCTTACTTCCTCGCCAGGTACATGCCGTTCATCGAGGCCGGCGGCATCTTCGCGATGCCCAACCTGCGGGGCGGCAGCGAATACGGGGAAGACTGGCACCGCGCGGGGATGCTCGCCAACAAGCAGAATACGTTCGATGACTTTATCGCGGCTGCCGAACACCTCATCCGCAAGAAGATCACCACTGGGAAACAGCTGGTGATCCGCGGCGGATCCAACGGCGGGCTCCTGGTGGGCGCGGCCATGGTCCAGCGCCCGGATCTGTTCACCGCGGTCGTGTGCAATGTGCCGCTCCTTGACATGATCCGCTACCACAAGTTCCTCATCGCCAGGCTGTGGGTACCGGAGTACGGATCGTCGAACGACCCGGAGCAGTTCAAGTACCTCCTGGATTACTCGCCCTACCACAACGTGAAGGAGGGCGTGGAGTATCCGGCCACCCTGTTGCTCACCGCCCAGTCGGACTCCCGGGTCGCCCCGCTCCACGCGCGCAAGTTCGCGGCCGCTGTGCAGGCCAAGACCTCCGGGAACGCGCCGATCCTGCTCCACGTTGAGACAAGAGCCGGACACGGCAAGGGCAAGCCGATAAGCATGCGCATAGAGGACACCACCGACGTCATGGCCTTCGCCATGTCCCGCACGGGCCTGCTGGAATGACGATCCGGATGCCGATGTCCCACTTGTTACATCCAGAGGGATCCAGAAGGCTGGGACTCTTTAGGCTGAAGTTCCTTGCCAGACGGGCGCCTCGACGCCGCAAATTTTGGAACTTATTCTTGCGCGAACCCTTAACAACGCGTCTTTCAGCTTCCCAATCGAGATATTTTCACTCAAGCAGGTGATTTCCGGTTACCCGATCGCGCTCTTGCCGCTCAAGAAGAGGAATGGGGAATCCCCAATCGCGATCTTATCGCTTGAGAAGGAGAATGGGGAATCCCCAATCGCGATCTTATCGCTTGAGAAGGAGAATGGGGAATCCCCAATCGCGATCTTATCGCTTGAGAAGGAGAATGGGGAATCCCCGATCGCGCTCTTGCCGCTTAAGAAGATGAATGGGGAATCCCCAATCCCCTTCTATACTCGATAAATGCCTGTTGAATGACTCCGACACCTTCGAAATGCCCCCGCCTTTCGTTGTGAACGTGGGAGTATCTTAACATCGATCGGGGTCGTTTGTCCTGCTTCGCATATCAGGGCGAAAACATGGTTTCGCCCCTACGAACAAAAACGATCTACGACTGTACTACCTCACCCTCAGCTCGCTGATACACGCTGGGCCGTTCCCGTCGATGGAGGAGATGGTTATGGTCAGCCTTTTGGCCGATCGTCCCTTGAGACGGACGCGCTGAAAATACCGGGTATTGGCAACGAGCTTCTTATCTGTTTTCCATTTCTTCACACCGTCCGAGGCGATGATTTCGATCCGGCGAATTCGCGGACCCGGCTCATCTGCGCAGGAGTTGGCGAGCCAGATCTCCTTGACCGGTCTCGCGCTGCCCATCTCGACGACCAGCTGGTGGCCCACCGTTCCCATCCAGCTGGTGGCCAGGTTGCCGTCGTTGGCTCGTCCCACGTTGGGCGAGAGCGCGCGCAGCTCGGGATCGAAGGCGCCGAGGCGATCGTGCCCCAGGCGCTTCGCCGCCGAGGAGAGCACCGATATCGTAGCGGAGACCCTCTTGATGAAGCTATGGGGATCGGCCTTGGCCGCAGCGCCGGTTCGAATGCTCGACATTGCCTCCTCGAAGGTCGCCGGCCATCGTGGACGCTGACCTGTCGCAACGATCAGCCCATCGACACCTGTCCAGAAATCCTCCAGGGACTTGAGACGACGACGACGGACCTCGCCCCTGTCTCCGACGGGAGCTTCGTGCCGGAGCGAACGCATGAACGAGAGCATGCCCTGCGAGCTCTCGACTCCCTGCTCGACCGCCGCGCGGATGGTCTCGAACCACTCGTCATAGAGTCCGCCGGTCACGACAAGTCTCAGTCCCTTTGGATCCCTTCTCACGAGCATGCGGTGGTGGTTCGGAAACATCCGCCTCATTAATAGCTCACCTTGAGCTGCAAGGAGCACCGAATTCCCCGGGCTGTCGACGAGGGCGTCCTCGAGGAGATTCGCGTCGCGGTGACCGGCAAATCGACCGATGGCACGCGCCGCCATATTCATCTCCTCGATGCCCGAGCGCAGGGCGTCTTTCAGGACGGAGACGCCCCGTCGATCGCCGGCTGTCAGGAGTGCCGCCGCAGCCCTGGTTCGAACCCGTAGAAGCGGATCGTCAAGATCGTCGAGTGCGTCACGGGTCGCGCCGCGATCTTTTGCCCTGATCCGGAGCGCCAGGAAGTGGGGGGCGAGCGTGGAATCCCGATGAGTCTTCTCGAGATCCTCCAGGAATAGCCGATCGTTATCGGTCGCACCGATTGCAATCCGAAGGGCAGCTGCGAGTATCACCTGAGGCTCGTTGGACAGACGCGCACAATCCATGGCAACGAAGCGAGGGGCGAAGGAGAGCCAGCTATCCAGCAAGGCCGGATGCACTCTTCCATGGGCCAGGGTGTCCATATCCCGTCGCAGGGCCATCCATGCGATGACAAACGAGTCTCCGATCTCGTCTGTGGCTTTTGGAAACCCGCGCAAGGCAGGGGGAGCGGCCCACGAGGTTGTCTCGAAAGCAAGGAGAAGGAAAAGGAGGACCGGTACAATCCTTTTCATGACTTACTACTCGTCGTAGAAGATCGGTTCCCTCTGGGACAAATATGACTCGATGATATTCTTGTCGTTTTCCAACAGCCCGTCGAACTGAATGCCCATCCCCGGTTCGGCATCCTCCGCGAGCTCGTTGTACTCCCTCACCCAGCGCACGATCCCGGAGGTGGAGATGAGATACCCGTCCGGCATGGTGAAGTTCACCTGCAGCGTCGAACCGATGGGGAGGATCTCGAAAGTGGCGATGAAGACACCCCCTGCGGAGATATCCTCGGAGAATCCCGTGAAAAAATTGGAGTCGGACTGAAAACCAATATCAGCCTCGATGGCAACTCGCTGTACGCTTCGTCTCTTGTCGTGGGGCAGCCGATCTCCCATCACGGCTGCGGGCGCGGCAGGCTGGATGGACTGGCGCTCCTGAACCTTGAAGACCGGATAAAGCATGGCGAGGGTCTTGGCGATGGTCTGGGTCGCGCTGGTCAGCGCGGCGTCCTCGCCTTTCATCTCCTGCATCAACTCGAGGGTAGCCCTGAGATGATCCATCGCCTGCAAGACGCCGGCCGTATGTGCCGTTTCAAAGGCCTCCGAGCTCTGCACGGCGAAGAGTGCACCGATCGCCTTGGCGATGGATGCGGTCACCTCGTCCACATTGAGTTGCTTGTCCTTGATATCCTGGATCAGGCCGAGAGCTTCCCCGAGAGTCTCCCGAGCAAGTTGTGCCGGCCTGGCCGCTTCTAATTTTCCCGTCTCATGCACCATGGACGAACCTCCCGCCCTTTGGAGAACCGGCATCACCTGCCGTACGACAATAACCGGCAAACACACTGAAGATTACTCAAGTTCCAGGAGAAAGACAACGCAGCCGTCGTTCGGCTAATCAGTTAAACAACATGCGCGGCCAATCAGAGTTCATGGACCTCCTTGCGAAACTCGCCGGGTTTGTCCGTAGTGGGGGCGCCCTGCCGGTCAGGGGGAAGATCCAGGGGGGCCGTGCCCTCGAATCCCTCGAGCGCCGCTTCGAGATTGGCCCGTGATTGTAGAAGGGCCAGACGAGCGTGCTCCTCGCGACGCTGTATCAGCGTCACGTAGGTCTTCACGTTCTTGACCGCCTTGTCGAAATGCAGCGCGTTGTCGTGACAGAGGCCGAGATGGTAGTGGATCTCAGGGTGGCCGATGACGTAGCTCTCGTGCTCCCGCACGAGCTGGCTCAACACCTCGATGGCTTCTTCGCACTGTGAGCTGTCCTCCGGATCGGCGTTGAGGAAGTGGAGATACCCCTTGAGGAAGAGCATCTGGGGCCCTCCCCGCCGCCAGAGGTGATCGGGGATTCGGTTGAACCGTTCGAGGGAATCGCGATGTGCCCGGATGGCGAGTGAGCGCTTCACGCCGTCCAGATGTTCGAGAAGCTCGTCGATCTGCTTCCCGGTGATGCCCGGGGTGGGAGATGGATCCTCGATCTCCACGAACGGAGAACCGGTATCTCCGGAGAGGAGAACAAGGACACGCTTCGCGATCGCGAGCGCCTTGTGATTCGGATCGATCAACTCGGCCTTTTCGATGAAGCGGTTGGCCTCCCGCTTCCTGCCGTTGGTGAGCAGCGAAATCGCCTGGTTCGCCAGATTCCCCACCTTATTGGGGCCGTCGCCAAGACCGACAAGGACTCTCTCGAGGTGGCCGTACCTCCACGAGCTCGTGTAGATTGTCGCCAGATATCCCGCGAAGAGCCTGAACGAAATAAGGTCGTGCGGGGCGGCGAACTCGATCACCGCGTTGTCGTCGGTGTTGATGGGCAGAGCATCCCACTTGTCCGGATCGGGGCCGTTTGTGTAGTCGAGGACCTCGCTCTTGTTCACCAGGAGGACCCGGGCGAACAAATCCGCCGGAGAAAGAACGTACGCGCGCCCCAGCTCCGCATTCACCTTCTCATCCTTCATGTGGGAAGCAACGTGATCGAAATCGAAGCGGAGGGGCTCGAACGAACCTATGAGGACCGTATCGGAGGAGAGGTCCTCCGTCGCGAAGAGCGCGACGTGGGGAAAGACGCTCGCGAAGGTTCGGAAGATGATCTTGATGTTCGAAGGAGACATCTCATAGAGCTGCACCCACTGGGCAAAGATGCCGCCCTCCTTGAGCGCCCTTGCGGAGGATTGGAAGCTCTCCTTTGTGAACATGTTCGACACGCCGGTTATCCACGGATTGGAAGGTTCGGAGATGATGACGTCGTACTTCCCCGGCGCGGTTGCCAGGAAATTGCGCCCGTCGTTGTTGAAGATGGTCAGGCGATCGTTGATCACATAGGTGTCGGGATCGGTCCAGTCATAGTCCGGGTTGGGTTCCCCCGTGTCGGGATCGGTCGAGAGTCGGTAGACCAGATGGTTCACGTCAAACTCCGGGTCTCGTGGAGTACCTTCCATGCTGCCGAAGACAGTTGAAGCCTCCACGACGGCGTTCTCGAGCTCCACGCAGTCTATGTGCCTGACGGGAAACTCCAGGGCCGCGCCTACCGTAACCCCCGAACCGAAGCCGACTATGGCCACGTCGAGATCCTTAGCGCCCTCCGGATGGAAGAGGAGCGGGTAGGCCGCGATCATTATCTGCGTGGGCATGTCGTCGCCGTTGGACGCGTCCACCTTCCCGTTGTTCTTGAGGGCGAAGTGCCGCCCCCACAGCTCGATGGAGACGGTCGTGGTAACGCCGTCGTGATAGTACTTGATGTCCGGATCGCCCCATGATTCCTCGTCCAGCGCGTTCTCCATGAGCGATATCCGAAAGACGCCGATGGTAAGCGCCGCCGGATCCCACCCCGGCGCGAAGAGGAGGAACAGCGCGGCCAACGACGCGGTCGCCGTAAAAGCGAGCCCGCGAGCGATCTTGTGTCCCCTGGATACAACAAGGAGCGCGAGACCGATGAGGGCGTAGATCGTGATGGACAGGAAGAAAGTGGTCTGCATGCCGAACCCGTTCATGTAATGAGAAAAGACGGGTACGAAGACGAAAGCCGAGAGGAAGGAGCCGCAGATCGCTCCGACGGTGTTCATGGCGTAGATGCTGCCCACGTCTCTTCCGATGTTCCTCAGTCCGGTGACCGCTATGCGGATCGTCAGGGGGAATGTGGCGCCCATGCCGACGGTGATCGGAAGGACGGCGAGCGCGGCAACCGTAAACATGATGAACTGGATCAGGCCGACGTGATTTTCGTAGGCTTCTATGTGCCCGGTCACCATCCTGGCGAACATGCGCGGAAGATCGTCCATGTAAAGGTAACTGCCCATGGCGAAGAGCATGATCGCTATCTCCACCGCTGCGAGCACGATGACGGGGTTGGAGATCCGCTTGGAGAGCTTGCTGAAGATCGCGGCCCCGATGGCCAGGCCCACCAGGAACGCAAGGAGCACCAGGGCGAAGGAATAAACCGACGAACCGATGATCATCGCCATCGACCGGTTCCAGACCACCTGCAGGTTCATCGCCGCGAGCCCCGAGAAGAAGAACGCGGCCATCACCGTCCTGCGCTCACGGAGGGTGGTCACGAAATCTCTCGCCCCTTCGTGGACCATCGCGACCTCCAGGTCGTCCGCGGCCGTACGTTCCTCGTCGGACAGGCTGGGATCGAGCCTGCGGCGAAAGACCAGGATGACCAGGCAAAGGACGATGTTGATGGTACCGGCGGTGATGTTGGTGGCATTGAGGCCGATACTGGAAAGCAAAACGAAGGTGGTCAGGAAGACGCCGCCGATGGCGCCGATGGTGTTGAGTGTGTACAGGGTTCCAACCCGTGATCCCACACTTGTCATGTGTCCCTCTTGCCTGATGAAATGCCGGGAGAGCAGCGGGAGGGTTGCGCCCATGCACGTGGTCGGGATGATGAGCACCACCGCCACGGCAAGGAAACGAAAGACGGAGAAGAGCCAGAAGCTGTTTCCCAGATGCTCGGCCATGTAGCGGTTCAGGCCGGGATAGATGTTGTGTATGAGCATCGGGATCAGTAACGCGCTCACGCCTATTACGCCCTCCGCGACGGCGTAGGCCGCAATGGGTGAGCGCAGGCGATCGGCGAACTTGCCGAAGAGCCATGACCCGAGCGCGAGACCGCCCATGAAGCAGGTGAGCACCGTGGAAATGGCGAGGGTGGTGGCGCCGAAAACGTGCTCCAGATGTCGCGTCCAGATTATCTCCAGCGTGAGGCTGGAAATGCCGGACAGGATGAAAGCGATCAGGATCAGTGGATGCAACGGCGCCCCTTGGGGTGGAATCTCTTCGTTCGTTGCGCGCGAGTATACGGGCCGGCACGAAACATGTCACTATGCCCACGCGACCTCATGCTGCGAAGCTATTGACCGGCTCACGCTCGTTTCTGGATCGATTCGATGGTGGTGGTCAGATGGCAATCCGCCGCGCGTGGGGGATCTCTCGACGAGCCGCAGAGCGGACCTCTTCGGCGGGCAGCGAGATCACGGCCATGGTTTCTCCGTCGAGCGCAATGAACTCCACCTCGTAGCCGGCGCCGCTGCTATGTACCAGAACAATTGTGCCGATATCGCCCTCTTTGAGCCCGTGTTCCGGAAGGTCGCGGGTCAGAACGATCGAATCGAGTTCCTTCATATCCTTTTCTCCTTCAGCACGGATACGCCGTCACCAAGTGTGGGACCGTCTCTCCATGTCTGACGAACCAGACGACACGCACTCGGGGATTGCGTTTGTCCGGCGTCTCAATCGCTCCCTCAATATTATAACGTATTCCAAACGGGGTTTCCTCCACTTTTTCAACCTCATGCGATGCGCCATGATTGACCAGCGCGTGAGCCAGGATTTCCCATGCCTCCGTTTTGAACCCGAAGCGGCAGAAGAAGCCGGCCTTGCTTCGTCCCGCTGGGTGCGCCGATGACAGCAGGTATCCTGCAACTTTCTCTCGAGTGACCATGGCTTGTTCCAGGTTCGAAAGCTTCATATCCTCTGCCTCATGCTCGTTTCTGGATCGATTCGATGGTGGCGTTCATTCCCGGCGAGACTTCGGCGGCGTTGGCCTCGTCGGTGTCGATGTGCATCTCCAGATTCCACCCGGGGTACACCCGAACCAGCACGTCCCCGAAGATCAACGATCTCTCTCCTTCGACATTGGCCCTCACCACGTCCTTGTCCCTGATTCCAAAAGCGAGGGCATCCTCGGGGCTCATGTGAATGTGCCGGTACGCGCAGATGACCCCTTCCTCCAGCCTGATGGTGGCGGTCGGACCTTCGAGGATGACGCCCGGAGAATTCTTCACGTCGCCGGATGCGCGGATGGGCGCGTCGATGCCCAGTTTGAACTCCTCGGTCCTGGAGATCTCCACCTGGCTGGCCGACCGCTCCGGTCCGAGGATCCGCACCCTGTCCACCCGCCCCTTTGGGCCGATGAGGTTGACCGTTTCCTCGCAGGCGAAGTAGCCCTTCTGAGTCAGTTCGTTTCGCGGTGTCAGCTTGTGACCCGGGCCGAAGAGCGCCTCCACGTGCTCCTTGCAAAGGTGTACGTGATGGGCCGAGATGCCGATGGGCACAGGTGTTGCTCTGCGGGCGGTCAGGATGTCGGAGACCCCGCCACGGCTCAGGGTGTGGAGCGTCTCGGCGGCGATGGCGCTCTCCTCGTCGGTGGGAACCACCATCACCACGACCCGTGATTCTTCGCAAGAGATGATCCTGGCCGCTGCGCCTTCTCCCTCGGAGATGGGGCGTCTGTTTTTCTCGTCGTCGATCTCGATGCCCAGGCAAGACAGGCCGTGGCAGATCCTCGATCGGATCCCCGCGGAGTTCTCGCCGATACCAGCCGTGAACACCAGAACGTCCAGGCCGCTCATGGACGCCATGTAGGCCCCCACATATTTTCGAACGCGGTAGCAGAACGACTGAATCGCCAACAGCGCGCCCGTGTGCCCGGCGTCCGCCGCCTTTTCCAGCTCCCGCATGTCGCTCGACAGGCCGGAGAGGCCCTTGAGACCGCTCTCCTTGTTCAGCATTGTCTCGACTTCTTCGGTCGATTTTCCCATTGAAAAAAGGTGGAGGATCAAGCCGGGATCCAGATCTCCCGAGCGGGTCCCCATGATCAGGCCTTCCAGGGGAGTGAGCCCCATGGAGGTGTCGACGGATCGACCGTGATCGATAGCCGTAACGGACGCTCCGTTGCCCAGATGACAGCTGATTATCTTGAGAGAGTGAGTCGCCTCGCCGAGGAACGCGGCAGCGGTCTGGGCCACGTATTTGTGGCTGGTTCCGTGAAAACCGAAACGTCGAAGCTGGTTGTCGTCCGCAAAATCTCTGGGAATGGCGTAGCGATGGACGTGTTCGGGAATTGTGGCGTGAAACGCGGTGTCGAAGACCGCCACTTGGGGCAGGCCCGGCGGAAGGAGCCGCCTACAGATTTCAATACCCAGCAAGTTTACCGGGTTGTGAAGCGGGGCCAGATCCGACACCCGCGCGATTTCGGACATCACAGTGTCGTCGATCAGCGTCGATTCCGAGAAGCGAACCCCTCCATGGACTACCCGGTGGCCCACCGCTGTGAGCTGCTCCAATCTGTCGAGGGCGCCGTATTCGGGCGACGTGATGAGCCCCAGGACCTTCTTCAGAGCGGCTTCGTGGTTGTCGCCTTCAAGCGGTTGCTCCAGATTTCCCGCCGGACCCCGATGTCGAACGAAGGCATCGCCCTGTCCGATTCGCTCCACCAGGCCTCCCGTCAACCGCTCTTTGCCGGAGAACACCGCATATTTTACGGAGGAGCTCCCGACGTTGATCACGAGCACGGCTTCCGTCGAGGAATCGTCCCTGCGGGCGGATGCGGCTCTGGCTCGCGCCATCGCGGATTGCTCGTCGGGGCGGTCGTCGCGCATCAAGAGGCGTTCTTTCAGCAGGCGCGCCAGCCCCCTCGCCGCCGGCGGGTTCAATCCCATTTCCCGCGTCAAGCTCTTTTGGGGGATGTGGATCACCCGCAATGAAGTGCGAGCGATGATGTCGGCCATGGCTGGTTCACCGGTGAGGAGACTAACTTCGCCGAACAGCTGGCCCGCTTCGATACTGCCATAGGGCGCGCCTTCTTTGTCCGAGTCGATGAACACGTCGGCCCCGCCTGAAACCAGGACGCCGACGAAATTCATCTGTTGACCATGGGAGACTATCACCTGTCCGGCGCTGTACTCCTCCTCAAAGGAATCTTGGATGAGCCGGTTCAGCGCCGCCTCGTCAAAGCCCTTCAGCACCTCGTTCGCTTCCAACACCTTCTTGATATCCATGGACCCACCTCTTTATTAAGAGCCTATCTCTAAGGAAAATCTATTTGAGCGAATCACCGGAAGGAGGCAAGTTATTTCGTGGGAAGCGGGCAATGGATCGCCCTCATCTTGACAAACGAGCTTTTTGATAAAAAACCAGAGGGTGGTGACGAAAACGAAGAAAACCTTGTCCTCCCAGGAACAGGCCTCAACGGTTCGACGAATCACTGCCATCGGGCTGGTGACGAACCTCGTGCTATCTATTGGAAAACTGCTCGGCGGAGTGCTCGGTAACAGCCTGGCCGTAACCGTGGACGGAGTTCACAGTCTCTCCGACTGCACCACGGATCTCGCAATCCTGCTGGGAGTGAAGTACTGGTCCAGGCCCCCGGATGCCTGCCATCCGTACGGGCACAAGCGCACCGAAACACTCGTCACCATTTTCATCGGATTCGCCCTCGTCATCACTGCGGCCGTCATGAGCTGGAACGCGGTGGCGTCGTTTGGGGAGCCCGCGAACAGTGCCCCGGGCATCATCGCGCTTATTGCCGCCGCCTCTTCCATCGTCATCAAGGAGGTGCTTTTCCGCTTCACGAGACGAGCGGGCAAACACATCGGATCATCGGCGCTCCTGGCGAACGCGTGGCATCAACGGACCGACGCTCTCAGCTCGATTCCCGTCACCATCGCAGTGATATGCGCGAGGCTGAATCCGGATCTCATTATCCTCGACTCCATCGGCGCGCTGCTGGTAGCGGTATTCATCTTTGTGGCCGCCTGGCGAATCATCGCCCCCGGGATCTCTCAGCTGGTCGACAGGGCGGCGCCTCAAGAAAAAACCGCACAAATCAGAGCAGCGGCCGCCGGTGTCAGCGGAGTTCACGACGTTCACGCGGTCCGAACCAGATACTACGGAATGGGTATCCTGGTCGATCTGCACATTACGGTCGATCCGGAGATAACCGTCCGCGCCGGACATGACATCGCCACCTCGGTTCAGGAAAAGCTGATGGCGGCCGAGCTCGGTGTCGAGGATGTGGTTGTTCATCTCGAGCCGGAAAAGGAATAAAAATAGAAATGAAGGATCAGCGATTTGGACAGCACGTTGGCCGAGACATGTTCTCTCAGTCCAGGGCCGTCAGCTTTCTGAGAGCCTCGTAGCGCCGATCGATGGCGGGTCTGTTCAGCCTGGACGTCGCTTCGACACCGAAGCCCTCGCATGTGGCCGAGGCGATGGCGGCTCCGAAGATCATACCCTTCTTGATGTCCGACGTGCGCGCGGAGCCCAGGCCCGCGAGGTAGCCCATCAGGCCGCCGGCGAAGCTGTCGCCGGCTCCGGTAGGATCGATCACGTCCGGCAACGGATACGCGGGCGCGAAGAATGTAGTCTCCTCGGTGAAGAGATACGCTCCGTGCTCTCCGCGTTTTATGATCAGAGCCGCCGGTCCCATTTCAAGGATCTGCCTGGCCGCGACAGCAACCTGGGACCGGCCGGTCAGCATGAGGGATTCCTCGTCGTTGATGATCAGGAGATCGGTCCTCGAGATAACCTCTTCCAGCTTCTCCCTGGCGATGTCGATCCAGAGGTTCATGGTGTCCGTCGCCGTGAAGCATTCGTCGCCGACAGAGTCGAGCACCTTGAGCTGCAGCGAAGGGTCGATGTTGCCCAGGAGCAGAAAACGGGCGCCCATGTAGTTCTGGGGGATCCGGGGATCGAAGGACTCGAATACGCCGAGCTGGGTATCCAGAGTGGTGCGGGACGAGAAATCATCGGCGTAGACGCCGGTCCAGCGAAAGGTCCGGCCTTCAACACGCTCGAGCCCGGTGACATCGACTCCCCGGGAGGTGAGCATCCCAACGTGTTCATCCGCGAAGTCGTTGCGTCCGACAACCGCAACGATGTTGACCGGGGTGAAGTGGCACGCTGAAAGGGCAATGTACGTTGCGGCGCCTCCGAGAATCTCCTCGCGCTTTCCCGCGCGGGTTTCGATACTGTCAAGTGCCACGGAACCGACGACCAGGAGGGGATTGGTCATAACACCCTTCCGAAGATGGGGGACATGCGGTCCTTTGTCTGCGCCGGAATGACGTTTCTATCCGTTATGATCGCGTATTCCAGAGAGGTGGAGCAGCCGCAGTTGCCGGCTGAAACTACCGCGTCGCCCGCTATCTTCTCGATGACTTTGCGGGCATTGTGAACATTGGTCTTCATGATCTGCAGTATGCCCTCGACGGACACATCGTCCTCCTCCTCGTGCCAGCAATCGTAGTCGGTCGCCAGGGCCATGGTGGCGTAGCAGAGCTCGGCTTCCCGCGCGAGCTTGGCTTCGGGCATGGCGGTCATCCCGATCAGGTCCACGCCCAGCTTCCGATGCATCATGGACTCGGCGCGGGTGGAGAAGGCCGGTCCTTCCATCACCATGAGCGTGCCGCCCTTGTGAGCCTTGAGCCCCAACTCCACCGCGGCGTCGAAGACGCGTCCAGAGAGGCTTGAACAGGTGGGATCGGCGAACATGACGTGTCCGACAATGCCGTCTCCGAAGAAGGTATGCTCGCGGCCTTTTGTGCGATCGATGTACTGATCGGGGATGACGATGTCCCCGGGGTGTATGTCCTCGCGCATGCTTCCCACGGCGGAGATGCTGATCACCTGTTGCGCACCGAGGGACTTGAGGGCGAAGATGTTCGCCCGGTAGTTCACCTCCGACGGGGTCAGGCGGTGGCCCTTGCCATGGCGCGCCAGGAAGAGCATTCGCGTCCGGCCCAGCATTCCGCTGATCACGGGAGATGAGGGCTCCCCGAAGGGAGTGGTCACGCGGTTTTCCTCGATCTCGGTCATGCCGCGGAGATCATAGAGGCCGGAGCCTCCGATAACAGCGATTGTTGGATTGTTCAATACGCTCCCCTTGATGGCGGTGGTTCCTTTTTTGCGTGGAAAAAGGATCAGTTCTTGGCCTTGAGAGCCTTCTTGATCTTCTTGCGTTCCCTCGGAGTCAGTCCGCCCTTCGCGCCGGGCTCCGGGGGGCCGCCGGAAAGGTCGATCACCACATCTTTGAGGTTCTCCTCGTGCAATTCGACTTCAAATTCCTTCTTGAGCGCGTCGATGCCGGCCTTCACGGAGTTCTTTCGCATCTCCCGCTTGACCAGCAGGGTCAGGCGATCCTCGGCCTCTTCGAAAGAGAGGCTCATCTCCTTCCGGTGTCCCGTGCGCATGACGATGTGATAGCCCTTCTCGGTCTCGACCAGCTTGTCGTGGATCTCACCGTTCTCCTTGAGACTGAAGACTGCATCGGCGAGGACCTTGGCGACTTGTGGGTCTCCTTCCCTTAAATCTTCGGGCCTGGAAAAGAAGGTCAGGTCGCCACCTCGAAGTCTCGTCGACTCGTCCTCGCTATTCTCCTGGGCCATGCGGCGAAACTCGTACTGGCTCGGTTTCTTGGCGAGGATCTTCTTGAGAAGGCCGGCCGCCTTCTCCTTGTCGACCATCAGGATATGGCGGGCGCGGACCTTCTCGGGTTTATTGTAGCTGTCCGAATGCTCCTCGTAATACTTGAGAAGGGCTTCTTTCCCGGGCTCCTCGTCTTTTATCTCATCGGCGATCTTCTTGTGCATCAGCGACGCAAGCTGGTTCTTCTTGACCGATTGGACCTCCGCATGGATGTCGTATCCTCGGCGCTTTGCCTCCGCAGCCAGCAGCTCCATGTTGATGAGCTTGTCCAGGAACTCCAGGCTCTTGGCCTTGTCAGCGAGATCCTTGCGCATGAGGGGGCTCTGCTTGCTTGCCGCCGCCTCGAAATAACCGAGCGTCATCTCGTTGCCGTCGATCTCGACGACAACGAGTTTCTTCCTGGCTTTGTCCTCCTCGGAATCGACCTTGTCGGAGCCGCCCTTCGCCGCGATGGCCGAAACCGCCGCAGCCAGGATGAACGCTGCCGGAATGTAGATCCTTGTCAGTTGTTTTTTACTCACGATGTCTCCTTCGTGACTGGTGATTTTTATACCGACACATACTCGCACATGGTGAATCGGGCGGTCAAGGCCATGATGATCGCGGCCGGTAAAGACCCCATCCCGGCCTTCCCCTGCGAGAGGGGAAGGGGAAGATGATCGCGGCCAGCTGTTAGAGGGGAATCTCAGGCGATCTTGGGGACATCGAACGGCGAGTGCAATCCGCCGTCCCTCACACGAAATGATGAAGGTTTCGTACGCTTGGTCGAGGGGATGCCCTGTGTGGTCTTGGCCTGGACGAATCGAACCAGATCCTCAAAAAGGAACGGTTTCGGGACGAAGCCGACGGCGCCGGTATTTGCGCGGGCCAGCTGCACCGGCGAGAGATGATATTCCGACATGAGGATGGTTCTGACATCCGGGCTTGTGGAACGGATGGCACGGGCAAGCTGCAAGCCGTTCATTCGGGGCATCATCAGGTCTATCAGGGCGGCCGCGAAGCGTTTTTTTTTCAACATCCGGATTGCCTCGCTCGAAGAATCGGCGCCGACAGAATCGAATCCCTCCAGGGAGAATCCGATCACCAGCGCTTTGAGTTCGTTGGGATCGTTGTCAATCACAAGTATCGAAGACGAAGCGTGTTTCATTTTCACCACGAGTGCATCCGTTTTCAAATGCACCTGAAATCACCGATATTCCGGTTCTTGAAAACTGCAATGAATGTGCCGGTGGTCAAAGGGAGTTTGCGTGTAGTTAAAAAGATAGGGATCACAAGTGGTTGTGTTAATTTCGAAGTTGAAAACGCTCCCCTTGCGTGAGTCTTGTTCTTTCAATAGTGAAAGGCTTTTGGGCGATTGTGCAAGGACGGTTATTGGGAGCACCGCCGGAAATCGGCATTTGGCGCATTAAGCAGGCTAACAGAGCAGGCTGCGGGTTGGCATACCCCGAACCGTGATCTAGAATAGATGTCGGCAAAGCAAAACCAAATGATTGAACGCATCGGAAATTGCAAGGTGATCGAGGAGGTGGGCGCCGGCGGAATGGCCGTGATCTACAAGGCCATCCAGGAACCCCTCGGTCGCATCGTCGCCTTGAAAGCGCTCAAGACCTCCATCGCGATGGAGCCGCAGTTCTCCGAGCGGTTCGAGCGCGAGGCCAGGTTCATGGCCTCGTTACAGCAAGAAAACATCATCAACGTTTACGATTACATCAAGCTCGGCGGCACGATGTTCATCGTCATGGAGTACGTGGAAGGCGTGGATTTGTACGATCTTCTCGACAAGTCCGACGGGCTTCCCGTGGAGGTTTCAACGATCATCGCCCTGCAGGTGGCCCGAGCGCTCAACCACGCTCATTTCCGGGGGATCATCCACAGGGACATCAAGCCGGCCAACGTGATGATTTCCAAGCGCGGCGACGTCAAGCTTATGGACTTCGGCATCGCTCGGGACGAGTCACTGTCGGATCTGACAGAGACCGGAACCGGGCTGGGCACACCGTCCTACATGTCCCCGGAACAGATCCTCGGGGACAAGCTGGATCAGCGCACGGATCTCTGGTCTCTCGGCGTGGTGTACTACCAGATGCTGACCGGCAAGAAGCCCTTCCTCGAAGATCCCCAGCGCTCCGTATTGCAGAAGATCCGGTTGGACCGCCATGTTCCGGCGCGAAAGATCCAACCGAAAATACCGAGGCTGATAGAGCGCATCCTCGGCCGGTGCATGGAGAAGCTGCCCGCCGATCGGTATCCCTCCATGCAGGCCCTGATACACGATCTAGATGATTTCCTCGCCTCCCATGTGGGCATCAATTACAACGCGTATATGGTGAACTTTCTCAAGGAACAGGGTGTGCTGAGCGACGACGAGGCCAGCGGGATCCTTGCCACGGGCGCCATCCGTGAAGGTCAGAAGATGGTCAGGGAGGATCGCCGAGTCATTCGTTCCATAGGCCTGCTTCACGCGGTTGTCGTTGCGGCGATGCTCTTCGGAGGGTTGATCATCCAACTGGCCTCCACCGATCCGATCCATGATCGACCCCGGGATTCGGCATCGTTGTCACTTGATCCAGGTGCTGTCGGATATCTGCACGTTGTGGCCGATCCGTGGGCCCTCGTGCGGGTCGATGGGACGGATGTGGAAACGACGCCCTTCGCGTCGCCCATCAGTCTCACCGCGGGTGTTCATTACGTGGAGCTGGTGAACCCGTATTTCAAGGAGCTCACCCGTGAGATCGAGATAAGGGCCGGCGAGACCGTGGTGCTCAGAGAGAAGCTGGCGCTCGATTCTTCATCCGATGTGGAAAGAAAGGAAGCGCCGTGAGGATACGCATCACCTGCATCGGCGCCATGGCGGTCTGCGCCGTCTTTCTTCTCACCACCGAGGCAAAGGGATGGGTGCATGTCGCCCGGGCCGGGGAAAATCTGGATGAGCTTTCGTCGCGCTACTACGGCACGAGATCCATCTCCATAGCCATCAGGGCAGCCAACGGGTTCATGCACCCGGACGACGGCCGTCTTCTTCAGGGCGAACGGGTGGAGTTGCCTGAAATTGTTTACCACGAGGTAAAGGACGACGAGGAGTGGGACCGGCTCGCCGATCGTTACCTGGGATCTCCCAAACGGGGGCGTTTCCTGGCAGAGCTGAACGGCCTGTCGCCCGATGAGGATCCGGCCCCCGGAAAGATCGTAAAGATCCCGTACCAGCTACTCTACGTGCTCGCGCCGGACGAATCGCTCAAGTCGATAGCCCGCGTTTTCCTGCAGGGCAAATACTCGGTGAAATGGCTCAAGGAATACAATTTCAAGAAAAAGAAGAAATGGGGAAAGGGAGATCCACTGCTCGTCCCGTTGATGAACGTGGAGTTCACCCAAAAAGAGAAGAAGCGGATCGAGGAGCTCAGGGGAGACGGAGCGCCCTCCGCAGAGGATCAGCAGGTTCAGATGGATGCGATCGCACAGATGACGAAACTGCGAGAGTCGTTCGCCCAGGGGAAATACGTGCTGATAGTGGCCACGGCCCACAGGCTCCTGGGAACCGGCAAGTTGACGGTTCCACAGCAGATCGGCGTCTACAAGTACCTGGCATTCGCGTACGTGGCCTTCGGTGACAAGGCGCAAGCCCGGGAGGCTTTTCGCCACGCCCTTGACTTGCAGCCGGGCATGGATCTCTCTCCAATCACAACCTCACCCAAGATACTGAAGGTGTTCAGAGACGCAAAAAAGAAGATGGACTCGCCTGGAGGCACAAAATGATTTGGACGAGAATTTCATTCCGTGTTTAATCGTCTATAATATTGGAAACCAAGTAATACCTTTAAAGGAGGATAGAAGATGAAACGTATACTGGGAATTTTAATGGCGCTCTGCTTTATCGCTTCCGCGGCCGTCGTCGGCGGTTGTAACACCGAGGATCCCAAGAACTACAATGTTCCAATCTCGTGGACTCTCGGCGGAAGCTCCAACTGCTCCTGGATGATACAAGGCGTGGCGACTCCCGTCGACGATGTCACCGTGACGGTGTGGGAGAACGAAGATGACGAGGCGTCTTTTACCGATCCGGTCATCGTGCCTTGCGCCGATCTGGAGTACACGATCCCCCGGTTGAAAAGAGGAACCTACTTTGTCGAGGTCAAGGGCATCGCGGAATACGACGACGATGACCAGGGCCTGATAGACCTCCCCATTCTCAGGCAAACGATGGAGATACAAGCTCCGTACCAGGACACCCATGACAACGAATTTCTGCTGATTCAGGCCAAAGGCACGATCCACGTAACCTGGAGTTTCGACAACGGCCTCATGTGCGGCCCCAACGGCGTGACGACAATGGACATCAACCTGGCTGACGACTATGTGGATTGCGATGAAGGTCAGTACACAATCGAAGAAGTGGACACTTTCGACGCGAACAACAATCTATCGATCGATGCGCTCGACGATGAAGGCACCGTGTTGTTCTCGGGTGATTTCGTTGACAACCCCTTCATGGTTCTTCCCGGAGAGGTTTATGAAGCCCACGTCGTTCTCGGTTAGATCCTTCATCAAATGCTTTTAAAAAACCAAGCGCGGTGATCTGATGGTATGATCATCCCAATACATGGAGGTGGGTCAAGATGAATACGAAATTTAAGGGCGCATACATAGATGCGCCCCTACTACTGGGTCTGGCGCTGGCCGCAGCCGCAGCCGGCTGTTCGGAAGACCCGCCGGGCAACTTGGACGGTGGGACGACCGACACGGATACCGACACGGATGCTGACACGGACACCGACTCGGACACCGACACCGACTCGGACACCGACTCGGATTCGGACACCGACTCGGATTCGGACAGCGATATCCCCTGCACCGTGACCGTGGGCCCGCAGGGCGGTATAGAGATCGACGGCACCTGCGAGAGCGGGTCCGAGGAATGCGAGAGCGGGTTTTCCGAGTCGAATCCGGGCGGCGACTGCGAGGACATGCTGACCTGCTGCATCCTGCCCGATCAGTGCGAGGAGACCCTGGGCTTCGAGTGCGCGGCCGAGTCCGATGACTGCGAGGGCCAGCCGCCGAGTGGCGACGAGTTCCCGACGTTCGGCTGCCCCGAGGACACCCCCTACTGCTGCGTCGGCCCGCCCAACTGATCGCGCCCCTGTAAATCAGTTCTCCCGGATATACTCCACGGCGTTCCGGAAAAGGGCGAGGCCGTCGCCTTCTTCGGGGAGACTCTCCCGAGTCCATCGGGGGTGGTTGGTCCGGTGCAGAAAAGCCTCCGGGTGCGGCATCAACCCGAAGAGGCGACCGGTGGGGTCCGTCAGGCCGGCGATTCCGTGGGGCGTGCCGTTCGGGTTGAGGGGGTATTCGACGGTGGGTTCCCCGGTCTCCGGGTCGATGTATGCCAGAGGCGCCTGGTGAGCCGCGAGGATCCGGTCGATGGTCTCGTCGGGCGCAACGATCTTCCCTTCTCCGTGCCGGATGGGAAGCATGATCTTGTCCAGTCCGCGCGTGAAGACACAGGGCGATTCCGGATCGATCTTCAGGTGGACCCACCGGTCTTCGAAGCGGCTCGAATCGTTCCACGTGAGCGTGGCCTGGACTTCGTCGGTCTTGTTGTCCAGGGCGGGCAGGAGCCCCAATTTGATCATGAGCTGGAAGCCGTTGCAGATGCCGATCGCCAGGCCTCCGTCATTCGCGAATCCGACGATCTGATCTATGAGGGGACGGCCGTTCACCTCCGTGTGGCGGAATCGTATGGCCGAGGCTCGAGCGGAGCCCAGGTCGTCGCCGTCGAGGAAGCCGCCGGGAAGGCAGAGCAAATCGTATCCATCGAGGACGGCCTTGCCCGACGCCAGATCCCAGAGATAGACGATATCGGCCCGATCCACGCCGCCCAATCTGCAGGCATGGGCGGTTTCCATCTCGCAGTTGATGCCGTTTCCGGCCAGCACCATGGCGCGTACACGACGAGACATCAACGCGCCTCCTTGAAGCTCAGGGGAGCCTTCCAGGCCTTCTTCAGCTCGAACACGTTCGCGTCGATCACGATCTCGCCGTCAAGGCCCGTGATGGACAACTGCTTGTCGTCGCTGACGAACCCGAGCTTCACGACCAGGTCACCCATCACTATCTCGAAAGCCCGCGCGGATGTTTGCGGCACCGTTACGAGGATACGCCCCGGCGTTTCGGAGAACAGGAGCACGTCGTCACGGTCTATGTCGTGTTTTTTGACCGCGCGAAGATCGATCACCATCCCCAGGCCGCCCGCAAAAGCGCTCTCGGCAAGGGCGACGCCCAGCCCTCCGTCGGACAGGTCGTGACAGGACGCGACGAGCTTGCCCAAAATGGCCCGGTGGAGCCAGCGATAGGAGCGGATAGCGGCATCGGGACTGCGAAGCTTTGGTACGGCGCCGCCCTCGATACCCAGGTGGTTGAGATACTGGGACGCGCCCATGTCCGGATGGGTGTCGCCCATGAGGTAGACCACATCACCGGCCCGTTTGACGTCCATGGTGATCGCCCGGCTGGAGTCCTCCAGCCGGCCGACCGCCGTGACGAGCAAGGTCGGTGGAATCGAGATCTTGGTATTCCCGATCGAGTAGTCGTTCTTCATGCTGTCCTTGCCGGAGACCAGGGGCATGCCGTAGGAGACGCACACGTCGTACAGCGCTCGAGAAGCGCGGACCAGCTGGGCCAGTTTGTATCGGCCGTCCGGGTTGGTCTTCGACTGGACCGGATCGCACCAGCAGAAGTTGTCGAGGGCCGCGACCTTATTGGGATCCGCTCCTGTGGCCACGACATTTCGCATCGCCTCGTCCGCGGCGCACGCGGCCATGTGATAGCTGTCGATGTCCGAGTATCGTGGGCAGATTCCGTGGCCCACCGCCACGCCTCGCATGGACTCGAGGACGGGCCTGACAACCGACGCGTCGGAGGGGCCATCCGCCTGCTCTCCGCACAGGGGTTTGACCACCGAGCCGCCCTGCACCTCGTGATCGTACTGCCGCACCCAGTATTCCTTGGAGCAGATGTCCAGGCAGCCGAGCATCTGAATGAGCATGTCTCCGAGGTCTTCCGCGGTGGGGATTCGGGGCGTCGCCTCGTCCGGTTCCTTCCAGAGGGCCTCCAGGGTCATCTGGGGAAGGCCGTTGTGCAGAAAGTCCATGTGGAAGAGCGCCACCGGTTTATCGCCGTAGAACAACTCGAGATAGGGACCAACGGTATACTCGCCCAGGTCGGTGGCCTCCACGCCCATTTCCCGGGCGAGGCTCACGAACCTGTCCACCTTTTCGGGGTGAACCGCTGCGGTCATCCTCTCCTGAGCTTCGGAGACGAAGATCTCCCAGGGTTGCAGTCCCGGATATTTCAGGGGCGCCTTTTTCAGATCGATCTTCGCACCGCCGGGGTTCTGCGCGGTCTCTCCGATCGAGGAGGACAACCCGCCGGCGCCGTTGTCCGTCAGGCAGGTCATCAGGTCTTCGTCCCTTGCCCTCAGCAGGAAATCAATCATGCGCTTCTGGGTGATGGGATCGCCTATCTGAACCGCGGTGGTGGGCGAACCCTCGTGCAGTTCCTCCGAGGAGAACGTGGCCCCGTGGATCCCGTCCTTTCCTATCCTGCCGCCCACCATGAGGACGCGGTCCCCCGGGTTGGCGCCCTTTTCATGACTGGGCCTCCCGCAGATCCGCGCCGGCATGATCCCGCCGGTGCCACAGAAGACGAGCGGCTTGCCCAGGAAACGCCTGTCGAATACCAGGGATCCGTTGATCGTGGGGATGCCGCTCTTGTTTCCGCCGTGCTCCACCCCTTCGCGGACTCCTTCGAGCACCCGATGTGGATGGAGGAGTCTTCGCGGCATGTCACCCTTGTGAAAAGGATCCGCCAGACAGAACACGTCGGTGTTGCAAAAGAGCCTGGAGCCCCGGCCGGTGCCGTGGGGATCCCTGTTGACGCCCACGATCCCCGTGAGCGCGCCGCCGTACGGGTCCAGGGCGGACGGCGAGTTATGCGTCTCCACCTTGAAGACAAGGCTCCAATCGTCGTCGAACTTCCACACGCCCGCGTTGTCAACGAACACCGAGAGACAGAAGTCATCCTGTCCGAGTTCGGCGCGCACGACCTTCGTCGCCTCCTTGACATAGGTTTTGTAAATGGAATCGATCTCCGCTCGGCTCCCATCCTCTTCGTAACTGATAAGAGCGTTGAAGATCTTGTGCTTGCAGTGCTCGGACCATGTCTGTGCGAATACCTCGAGCTCGACGTCGGTTGGAACGGCGGGCAGGCCGCGCTCTTCCCGCTTCACCCTGGTATTCTCGTCGCGGTAGTGGTCGCGGACGGTCTGCATCTCGTCCAGGGATAAGGCCCAGGTTCTGTCCCGGCTCAAGCGCAACAGGTCCTTGTCGGACAGCTCCAGGTCGATGGTTTCGATGGTGGGTTCGTCACCCCGAGTCACGATGGGGACCTCCATCGCCACGCCGTCGTTTTCGAATGTACGGCGATCAATGATGCTGAATCTATTGATCAACGGGTTTCCCAGGAGCCCGGTCGCAATGGTGTCGATCTCGGAACGGACGAACTCAGCGGAGATCAGGTACTGGGTCGATGTGTAGACTGCGTCCGATGGGGGAAGTTTTTCCATGAGGATCATTCGCGCGCATTCCGTGGCTGTTCGCCCCACGTTGTCGGTAACCCCCGGCCGGAACCCCACCTCCACCAGCCAGTCGAAGCCGCGGGCGATAGGGCTGTCGATGGCCCATTCCTGGATGAGAGGGTCGGACAATTCCTCGGCCAACCGAGTTAGTTCCTCCAGCGTGAGATCGGCGCTGATGGTGTAAACATCGACAATGGCGACCTTTCTCACTTCGAGGCCCAGGTGCTCGGTGATTTCCCCGGCGATTCTTGCACCGTGGGCATCCCGCTGACCGCGGCGCAACATGACCTCGATTCTATGGGGCATTAGCTCCTCCTGATAAATCCATTCATGGCGAATACCACAAAAGAACCGTGCCGGGGAACCCCATCCCGGCCTTCCCCTGCGAGGGGAAGGGGAAGATGATGGAGGCCAGCTTTAACCCGGACGGAGAAAAGACCGCGCTTCGTCTAAAGAAAGCGGATTACTAATTGGTATCGGAAGGTAATCGAGGCAAAGACTACTCTTCTTTTTCCATCGTCTTGAGCTCGGCCTCGATGGCCCCCACCGCCTTTTTCAGCTCCGGCATGAAATCGGTGGCAAGAGAGATGCCCTTGCGGGTGGGTTTCCACTCGCCCTGGTCATCCATGTAGTAAATGCGCAGATCGATGTACCTGCGACCCTTGAATTCCTTGATCCCCGCCCTCACCTCTTCGGTGGGGTTACGCTTGAAGCTCGAGACTACCTTATCTTCGGCCATGACATCCTCCCAGCTGATTTTTCGGTTGTTTCTATACGTTTACGTAGCATGAAATTTTTTCCAATTCAATTAACGAATTCGTTATTCATATAGTATTGTCTTAATTACAAGTAGATAAGAACATGATCCACACATGACCGAAAAAGAAAAAAGCAATCGCGATACGGTTAAGGCGAGCACTGAAATCCTTGTGCTGGCAGCCTCCGGCGCGTTTGCCGGGTGGAGTGAACAGATCCGTAAAGCGGCTTCGGATCCCGTGGCCGACTCCGATTTCTCTGAAGGAATCCAGGTTTCCCTGGCGAGCGGGGCGACCCCGTCGGTCCGACTGTATCGCAATCCGGAGGATTTCACAGAGCGATTCAACCGTGCGCCCGTGGGCGCGGGCCTCATCGATTGCCGAGAAGATGATCTCAAGGGTACTTTCATGGAGACCATGGCCGGCAAGGTTCTTCCCTCGCTGATGGCCGGATGCGGTTCCGGCAGGATGACGGCCCGCCGCTCCATCATGGTGATCCTTCCGGAAAACAGCTCGACCGCGCATCACGCCTACGCCGTCGGGACGTTACAACTCGGTGGGGTGTACGTGGAGCCCAGGTCATTGCTGGACGTGCTCGAGTCGGCATGCCGCATAGCCAGGCCCGCTGAACCGGGCAAGATAGCAATTTGCCTGGCCGGCGGCGGGATAGAGGGGATGTTCTACGAGTTGGGTGTGCTCCGCGCGCTCAATGCCCATCTGAAGAACAGATCCATAACGGATTTCGATATCTTTTCGGGGATATCGGCCGGCGCGGTTCTTTGCGCATTTCTGGCCAACGGAGTCGAGCCTTCAGAGATAGCGGATGCCCTGCACGGGCGCGATAGCAGGATCGCTCCGGTCACCAGAAGCATTCTCTTCGATCCCAACATCGGCGAGGTGGCGCAGCGGCTCATTGGCGCGGTGGCCGACATCATGCGAGGGAACTGGCTCACGAAACCGATCGACACGGCCATGAAGGTCACCCCGACAGCGCTCTTTTCGGGGGACAAGATGCGCCTCTACCTCGAGCGCGAGCTTAACAAGCGGGGTCTAACGGACGAATTCGACAAGCTCGAAAAGAAGCTGTTCGTCGGTGTCACGGATCAGGATTCGGGGGCCCAGGTGAGCTTCGGAACATTGGGTCTGAACGATCCGACCATCTCCAGGGCGGTCCGGGCCTCCACGGCAATGACTCCGTACTATGCGCCGGAAAAAATCGGCGAGCGCTATTTCGTGGATGGGATCTTCACGCGTACCATAGATCTCGACGTGGCGGTGGCACACGGCGCCCGGCTGGTAATCTGTATTGATCCGATGACCCCCGTACAGGTAGAAGAGGCCGGATACGTTAGCGAACGTGGGGGTTTCTTCAACACCGTCCAGTCCGTCAAGTCGATGATACGAACCCGCCTGTCGGAAGTGATCGATCGCGCGGAGGAAGTCTATCCGGATCTCAAGGTGCTGGTTTTTTCTCCCACTCCCCGCGATCTGGAAAAGATGTCCGGCACCCTTATGCGGTTCTTCAACCGGACCGAGACAGAGGAGATGGCATACGAATCGACATGTCAGCGAATCATTCGCGATTTCGATTGGCTCGCGGCGGACTTGGAGCGTTATGGGTTCGAACTGAGCAAACCCTAAAGCCGGCTTCCATCATCTTCCCCTTCACCTCGCAGGGGAAGGCCGGGATGGGGTTAGCGGGCGGGTCCGGCTCCGAGGATGTCAACCACCCGGCGACGCAGCAGCTTGTCGTCGATTTTCGCGATCCACGCGGCGGCCCCGGCTTTCCGGGATTTCTTTTCGATATCACCGCCTCCGCCGTAGACCGCCACGGGAACCCTGCTCTCGCTCGTTGCGATTCTCTCGACCACGTGCATCATGGCGGGATCACAGGTGCCGTTCACCAGGACCAGGGACGGCGCCTGCTTGCCGATAGCCAGAAGGGCGTCCATGTGATCCTGGAAAACCTCCAGATCCACTTCTCTGGAAAGCGTGCGCGTTATCTCCTTCGACGAGCTTTTCACGCTGTCGATGACAACGACGCGGGGGCGGGTTGCGCGGAAATTCACGGGGACCGGATATCCGAACCTGGTGAGGAACTCCAGGATATCCCCCCGACGGAACCGCAGGTGGCGTCCCGGCGTGCGAAAGTACTTTATCTCGCCCCGGTTGACCCAGTTATGGATGGTCTTGAGATCGGTTGAACAAATTTTGGCTACTTGAGGAGCGGTGAACAGGTCGTCTGCGTACATGATTTTCTCCAGATAGAGTGTGGAATAGCGTTTTGAGTATGTTGGTCAGCTTCGTTTTGTCAGCCTCACATGTATCATGAAATGGAATTTATGGAAGCGTTTGCATTTTCACATCCCAAGGCGACACGTCAAGCGCATCTGCCTGGAGTCTTGTACCGAGGACGGGAATCGAACCCGTACGGACTTACGTCCGAGGGATTTTAAGAGCGTCGTGGGCGCCAGTCAACAGGGCAAGCCTGACCACTCCAGAGCACATCAGGCCAACAACTACAACGTATTACCTAACCAGAGCTTTGCCCTGGAATAGTCCCGAAGAGTCTGAAATCACCTCGCACTTAGCACATTTCTAGCACAGTCCGCACCGAAACTTGGCAGCCCTACGGACAGCTCGCCGGAACCGGCGTGCATGTGTCGTCTAGGTTGCTAATAACAGATGTTTGTGTGGGTTCGCTGGTGAGTTGGCCTAGCAACTCGCAAGCCTCGCAATCGGGCAGAATGTCGTTGCCAGCGATCTGCAAGTCCCCGCCCACCGAGTTGAGGGCGCTCAGCCCGTCAAGGTTCGTCAGGGCGGTGTTGATGGTGATACACAAGTTCCCGCCCACTGAGGTGAGGGCGCTAAGCCCGTCAAGGTTGGTCAGAGCGTAGTTGCCCTCAATAAACAAGACCTCGCCCACCGAGGTGATGCCGCTCAGCCCGCCAAGATTGGCGAGGGCAGCGTTCTGTTCGATTATCAACCACTCTCCCACCGAGGAGAGGTTGCTAAGTCCATCCAGGTTGGTTAGGTCGTCGGTGTAGGCAATGTCCAGAGAGCCGCCCACCGAGGCGAGGCAACTCAGATCGCTCAAGTCGGTGTCGGTGCACGCAGGGCAGTGGATATGCAGACTTCCCGAGATAGAGGTGTATCCCGCGAGGATTGCAATATCATAATGTGGTGTTTCGATCGCAAAATCGCCGATGTACTCCTCTAGATTGCACTTGACCGAGTCGCTGTCATCGTCACATCCGCCGCAAACCAGCGCGGTCGTGAGCACCATCAAAAGCAAGTATCGCATTACCCCCGCCTTTCATTATGGACGTGAGAGTATTCTACCAGTGATCGCGGGAAGGCGCACGCACTACCAAGCCACCTCGATCACTATCGCTTGCCGTTTCCCCAGAATAGTCTGGTACGAAGTCAATCCTTTGATGACGACAAACTCGCCCTTGATCGTGGTGAGAGAAGAGCCTTCCAGTACGACCCGGCCAAGATTCTTGAGCATCACGACCTGCTCGACTTCGGGTGATGTGTAGATCGATTTATTGGGTCCGAGAACCTGGAGGGCTTTGAATTTCGGATCTAGTTCGTCATCAAGTTCAATAGCTAAACGCTTCATTTTCTTAATTGGAACGTCTGCGTATTTCACCAGATCCTTGATCGCTCTTGTTAGACCAAAGTCAAACATCACGCCCTTGTATCCGTGCTTCTTGGCCTTCTCGTTGATCTCCTGTTTCCAGTTCTCGTATTCCTCCGCTCGCTCTTGTGCCTGTTTCTCTTCTTCGAGCTTCCACTTTTCCTGTTCCTCCGCTCGCTCTTGTGCCTGTTTCTCTTCTTCGAGATCCTGTTTCTTCAATGCCACTTCCCTGGCTCGTTCTCTCTCTTGCTGGAACTTCAACTCTTTTTCGAAACTCGTGTCGATCCCGTAGCCGTTGAAGTTTTTCTTCCGGTAGGACGAGCACCCCTTGGCTTCCAATTTTTTCAGTGTAGAATCGAGCCCGCAAAAATGCGTGTAGAGACTGGACGGGTGTTTGGGAACTTGCCCTTCCCACTTCAGACCAACCCGTTCCCTTTCTTTGAGGGATTGGCTGAGTAGCGAGAACACGCCCGAGTCAGGATCCGATGCTTTGCGGCAGCGACGACTTTTCTCCAGGATAGGGTCCATTATAAACGCACAACCTGTTGCCAACGATAACACTGCCAGCAGAAGCAGACTCGCGAGTCGGTGGACTGTCGAATTATGTCGTGACTCCAGCATGGTACCCCTCCGTTGCCCCAAAAAAAAGGGCGAGCAAGCCCGACCAGTGCCAAGAACTCACCCGCCCAATCGGCACAAACGGAAGGGGCCACCCTCCGCTGAAACCGCAGCGGTATGCACTGGTCGTTTGTCTTGAGCCTTCCCCAAGCCTCTCCCCGTCACCCGATGGCTAGTCGGGTCGAGCCGCTCTCACGGCCGGTTCAAGCTTCTGTTCGGCTCGCCATTAGTATCTGGTGGAATTGAAATCGGCGTCAACCGTATTCAGTTGTTTCAAACTGAGCTGCCAGCGGGCCGTGGCCATCGGCGGGGGAGTACATGACCACTTAGCGAACACCCTCTCGCGAGGGACCACACGGGAGAAGCCCCGCCGCTCCCCCAGATCACATATGCCAGTTCGACGGCGCCGCGGTCTCGATCACCGCGGCGTTCGACGGACCCGTCCGCCCGGAGATGGCTTGGCTCCCGGAAGGACGCGTGCTTACGAGGGACGAGTCACTGGTTTGTTCTTGGCCAAGAGATCCAGGTTCCGAGCCTCTGAGACCGAGTCGCGGACTGCACGTCATCGACGCGCCTTGTTGCCACGGAAAACTGTCTGGATAACGACCTATCGCCAGTCGTCGTCTCGAAGCTCGGTAGTCGGTCGTGCGTTGCCAAAGCACTCAGCACGCCAATCCACGGTGCTTGCTCCAGTAGCTGGTGCTCGCAGCCTTACATGCCCTGCCGGGGGGGTCGCCTCACGAACGTACCTTGTGGTCTCACGTAGAGTACGAGCTACCAATCCACTGCGTCTACGGCTTCGTCTCAGACGAGGTGGCGCAGTGATAAACGCCTGGCAAGTCTGCTTGTTGATTCGTTCAATATCGGTGGGTGTCGGCAACTGGTGTCTGCCATGGGCAAACGGACTTACGATTGCAACCGGATCGGGGTCGAGCAGGGTTGTCCAGATGCCAGGATCATCACCAGACCTCGATCCGTGATGCGATACCTTCACGACCGCAGCCCGACTGGTTGGACGACCGTTGGACGACAGCACCGCTGCCCAAGCTCCACTGTTTTTCCCTGTGTTCTCCAGGTCCGAGGCTAGGAGCACGACGCGTGCACCGACGCGAACCCAGAGCACAACCGCAGCATAGTTGGGATTTTCGGCAGTTACTTTGCGGACAGGACCGATACTATGGCCGAGCATCCTGCCCCAACGTCGAAAGGCCTCTGTCACAGCTGCGTCCGAAGGAGACAGGCTGTACACCTCACAGTCTGGAAGCTGACCCGTCGCAGCCCGTTGATAGAGGCGACGATCCGCTATTGCCCAATGCGTTGAAGAACTGCCAAGTCCTCGTCGTTCGAGGACATCGAGGATCTGATGAAATTCCCGAACTCCTGAATTGCTGCACATCGATCCCGGCTCGTGCAGTTTTACGATTTCAAGGAACGCTTGCTTTTTCATCGCCTGGGAACACCAGAACTCGGCTGCCTCGCATGCCTCGACGGCGTGGCTTAGTCCGCGAACATGATCATCGTGCCAGTGGGAGGCGACAAGCAGCTTCACGTCGGTAGCAACATCTGCTCCGATACTCTGGAGATAGGTAATTGGCATTGATTTGCTGGAGTGGTCATCCACACAGGAATCCACCACCAACCATTCGCCAGCACCGAGGTGTACAGCGATTGCCTCACCGTAGCCCGGCCCAAACAACGAAACCTCGATGTCGCCTGAGCTTGGTCCGAAGAGGGAATTACCCCCAGCCGAGTTTTGCTGCGGTTTCTTTGGCTGCTGCACGAGCCCGCTCACGATCTGCTTCCGAATAGACGGGCATTCGGCGAAAACTTATTAGTGAAACACGTTCACGGCCACTGCGACCATCGCGATAGCCGATGTTCCAGTAGAAGATCGCGCCAGGTTCTATCAGGCCATGATCCTCCGGGTCTATTTCGTCGCGGTAAACCTCGGCTTCTTCGTCAGGTAGGGCCTCATCGCTCTGGTCAAGCAGTCGCACGACAAGGGAATCATCCCGAACTTCTTGAACAACCCCTTCCCACTCCTGGAGAACAACGAACTTGGGCGGCGGCATGATCTTAGTTCGCCACTCGGCCACAGTGGAAACAGGGTAGATGCTCGGCTGCGGTGTGGCTTCCACGGATGGAGCTGTAGCCGGTTCAGACTGGTTGGAAATGGCCAGATCTGCGACCCTAGCATTATCAGGCGCGATCCTTGGAGTCGCGGAGGAATTCCAATAAAACGGTATCGTGCCAAAAGTGAGATCGAGATCCACCTCTGTGTCGACTATTGGCTTGGCAAACATAGCGCCTCCATCATTTGCGTTACGATAGTCTTGGACCGCTTCAACGACTTGTCGAATCTTTTTTCAAGAACGTCTAGCGCCGCCTCCGCACCAACCCCAGAATCCAGTTTTGAGACCTCGTAGTGATCATTTACTTCAAAGAACACCCCATCGAGTTCGCGTACCGAAGGCTCAGCGTGCAGTTGCACGTGTCCTTCCAAACCATCCTCACGGTCGCCATGCACGATCAACGTTTTTACTCTAGGCTCGGACAGTACCTTCTCCCAGGCCGAGGAAGGAGCCAGCGACTGTGCCAAGGTTTCCCATGAGCAGTGTTCTTGGTGTTCGAAATGAAAGCCTCGATTGATACCCACCTGCGTAATGGGCGTGTGACGAAGTAGCCTGAAAGTACCGATGACCAGGTCTCGAAGCACCGGGAAGCTAGGGGGATCTGCCGTTGACGCCTGAAATCTGTCCCGACTCACCTGGATGTCAATCGCGCCCAATTTGAAAGCAGTTATCTCTGGATGAATAACGCCTGTCACCGCGTCATCGGCGTCTCTTACTCTGACCAGTTCGTTGTGGCTGAACCACACTGGCTGAAAAATCAGCGGATTGAGTGAACCCCGCAGTATGATGCTTATGCCATCGATTGTGATTTTTGGTATCGACATGTTGTGCTCGATCTACCTACCCTATGAACGATACGCAGATCAATTTTTCGCGTGCTCGCGTTTTTACGGGCAGCAAAATACCAGTTCTCCGACCGGGAGTCCAGCGCCGTGTAGGCTGGTTGCCGCGTGGTCTAGTTCGAGCCGTTCATCGAAACAGGCCCACCTGCGATTATACCCACGGCCTGCCCAGGGTATCCAGAGGACCGACACTCTAGTGACTGTTAGCGCGGGACCGAGCCCGAACTTCACAAACGGGAGCCTCGTTGCGTTGGGGTATCGTTCACTATTTGTGAGTATCACCTGGGGGAGCGGCGGGGCTCACGGCCGCGGTGGTGGGATTGTCTTCGGGCCTTCATCCTCAGCGACTTTCTCAAGAACAGCGTCGAGAGCATCCATCAGATCGGGATGCTTGACGAGCTCCTGGAGGAACTTTCGCTCGTAGTCAATCTTTTTCGCGTCGTCGTTCTCCCGCTGATGGTACTGCACGATCCTCTTCTCGATGAAGTCGCCGTTGGCCTTGGCGAGAAGCTCGGAGGCGCGCAGCCGGTTTCTCATGTTCTCCTCCGAGTCGTTCATCGTGTGGGTCCAAAACACCTGTAACGCCTGGCGGTCTGCCACGAGGGGATCGGCTTCCCGGCGCTCTATGATGGCTTTCAGTATCGCAGGTTTTCGCAGGTTCTCTTCTCCGACAGAGTGAAGCGTATTACGATTGCCACGGTACCCGGCAATCCGAGCGGCCTCAGTCGCGTTTCCCTTGGCCTCACCCATGTAGGCTTCGACGAATCGGCGCTGTTTCTCTGTCAGTCGTCGCGCAGCCATTTCGCCTCCTCTGCTGCATCTTGGATCTCCATCCAAGATCTAGTATCGATTGGCTTCTTGCAGGCAGTGCCGCGGTGTAGAGCCTCGCTCACACGCCGCGTGGGCCGCGCCTACAGTTCCAGGGCGCTTGGGGTCGGCCACGGTCCCGGCGCCAAGAGACAACCCTTGCCGGGGCGCCTGCATGCCGTTGGTCCAGGGCAGACCACATTGATGTCCCAGTGACTGTGCCGGGCGCCATAGTACGCAGCGCCGTCACCGTTGAACTGTTCGATCAATCTGTCCCCCCAGGGCCACAACCCGTCGAGTTGTGGCACCGTGAGACACCCCTCCTCCATCGGGTGAATCGCCAGTAGCGTGTGAATGTGCAGCACCCCGCGGCGCTGGCGATCGATGAACCAGGCCACTGCCACGTGGCGCCGAACACGCTCGCGGATCAACCGCCGGCACAGCGAGGTGAACCGATCGAAGGCGACGGTGCCCGGAACCTCGGTAGCAAAGGTCAGGGTGGCGAACAGCTGCCAGGAGTAGAGGTTGTGGATCCACTCGCCGACAACATGCGTCAGGTAGTGCCGGCTCGATCGGACCAGGTGATCGTCGTCGGGGGGACGCCGCAACCGCTGTCTGCCTTGTTTCATCCGACTGACTGGGACGCCTCGGGCAGAGAGGCGGCAAATCGCTCTGCTTCCTCGACCGTGACGCGAACGGCGCGCCCGAAGCGAGTCGCGCGGAGCCTTCCAGACCAGATCTCCCGACGGACGAACGTAGTCGATACACCCCAACGCTTCGCGGTCTCGGGGACTGTGAGATGGGTGGGGGATGGGGTTTTCTTCTCAGACATTCTGTCCTCCTTCATGGTCGGGAATGCACTCATCGAGCCTAGAATGGGACTTGGTATTCGGTCGAGGTTACTTCCTAAATAGAAAGTGACCCGAGAAGGAGGCCACGAGGATCACTCTTCAAAAGAAAAGAGTCCCGTTGGGGAGTCTAGCGAGAAGTTCCGTTTCTTTTTTTTAGCTTTCTTCATTTCCGAACTAATCGTTTCTTCCTCTAACGGGTGCCCGAGCTGCTGCTGTGACCATTCGACAGCGACCCCTAGTGCTCGTTCCTTCGTTATTTTGAACCCAAGTGCCTCCTCGGGATCAGAGAGGATACGAACCATCTCCGCCGCGATTTGAACGGGCCAACTCGGACCCTTTCGCTCCAGTGGAGCGAGGCTCTCAATTTTTACGAGAAGGAGAACAAAGCCCATGCTCAGCTCACGAGCGACTGAATCGTCCAGATTCGTAAGTGCCTTGATCGCTTTTTGGACTGGGGCGTCGAGGGAAAACGAAATCCATTTGCTGATTTCCGAGTACAGGTCTTTCGAGAGCTTGGGATGTTCACTTCGAAACTTCCGAATGTTGGCTTTCGGGCGTGATGCCAATTCAGCGGCAGAACAGCTTGCCCAAAGCTCTTTGAACGCGAGAAACTGAGACTCGTTCAATTCTGTTTTCAAAGACGCAATGGAAATTTCCGCCTCCGCCGGCTCGACAACCTCTACTGGTCCCCCTCTCCCTCCACGTTGAACGTATCGCGTGAAATCGATCAGCAGCTCACTTGATGACTTGGTTCGGCACCCCATCACCGCTCCACCTTCTCGGCCTTGTCGATCGCGGCGCGGAGGTCGTTGGCGGTGATCTTGTTGTACCGCTCCAGGGTCGTGAGAACCTTGTGCCCGGTGATCGCCTTGATCGTCATGATGTCGACGCCGGCGCGCCGGAGCCAGGTGACAGCGCTGTGGCGCAAATCATGAAAACGCAGGTCATCGATCTTCAGTTTGCGAGTGAGAACGGAGAACTCCTTCGAGAGCGACGACGCCTTTGTGCTGAAGAGCGTGCCATCGATGCTCCGCGGCAGGGCCTCAAGGGCCTCGACCACGGCGCCGGCGAGGGGCACCTCTTTCCCGTAGCCCTCTTTCGTCTCGCCGCGACTGAGGCGAAGCACGCGATTTGCTATGTCGATCTGGCGCCAGCCGAGCCCGGCGATTTCACCAAGGCGCATCCCGGTCCAGTAGCCGAGCACAATAGCGAGGCGGAGCTGTGGCCCGGCGTGCTCGATGATCTCTTTGTACTCACCTTCTGCGCAAAGCCTGTCCCGCTGGTTCTGTTCCTTGAACAACTTGACGCCGGCCATCGGGTCGCGGTGCCGGTAGCCTCTGCGGTCAGCGAGGCGCAGCGCGCTCTTGAGCACGGCCAGGTAGCGGTTCACCGTGGCCGGGGCTGACTGCGGTCCGTGCCTCGTGGGGGTGTTCCGCAAGTGCAGTTTGAGTTTGTCGACGTCCTCGGACGTGAGCGAAGTGACCAGAGTCCTCGCGCCCAGGAACTCAACGATTCGATCAAGGCGTTGGCGATCGTGCCCGATGGTCTTTTTTCCACTGGCACCCTCCAACCACATTTCGCGGAGCCCTTTCATCGTGAGATCGTTCCGCTTGCGATCGGGGAAGAAGCTTCCCTCGAAAAGCTCGGTTTGTCGCTTGTGAAGCAGAGCGGTGGCCTCTGCCTTGCGCGTCGTGCGAGCGGATTCGCGGTACTGCTGTCCCGCGATGTTGTAGCGAATCCAATAAATCTTTCCCCGCTTGTACACCCCCATAGTGCTCGGCATGTTCGCCTCCTGTGTGCTGTAATCTCCTGGATTCTAGCACATTTCTAGCACATTTGGGAAGATGAAAGATTTCGGAGGGTCACCACAGACCACCTAAACGCCTGTAATGCTTGGTACCGAGGACGGGAATCGAACCCGTACGGACTTACGTCCGAGGGATTTTAAGTCCCTTGCGTCTACCAATTCCGCCACCCCGGTGAGGTGTTGACCTAGAAGTGTAAATGAAGTTGGAGCCACATATCGAAGTTATGGGCCCACGTGTCGGTTCCCAGGCCAACATAATCGTACATAATCTCAAATCCGACATCGATGTTCTTGTGAATTCCGTACAGGATGCCCGGCCCTAACCCGAGGGCCTGCATGCCCGAGGCGCGCTGCCGGTTTATCTGCTTGTCGTCGCCGTTCTCGTCCTCACCAGTGAGAGACATCGAGTGGTACACAGCGCCGTAGAAATTGAACTCGAGACGGGCGTAGAGCCGCAAACCCTGGTCCTCGGCCAGCATGCCGTGTTCGTCCACCACCTGACCCTGGCTGAACCACTCCCCGTTGCCCCAGTAGAAGACCGAACCGGTGAGACCCCACATGGGGAACAAATCGTGTTTTTCGTTTGCGGGACCGGCAATCCTCATCTTGTCGCTGCTAATATTCTGCATCCGCAACCACAGGCCTGCGCGCAGCCAGTCCAGAATAAAGTACCCGGCGCCAACCCTGACGAACATCCAGCTCGGCGAAACGCCGCTCGCCAATTGGATTCCGTCGCCTTCTGCGGCCAGGCAGGTGTCGTTGCCGCACAATCCATCTTCGTCCCGACCGCCGACAACTCCAAAACCCATACCCATGCCGGCCCAGATCGAGATACCGATGGCACCGATCTCGCCATCATCGTCTTCGTCGTCGCCCTCGCCCGCCATGCAGTATCCCTCCCGGCATACCTTGGCGCCGATGCAGTCCTCTTCGGTAACGCAGGGGATGTCATGGCAGTGGGGATCCCATGGAGGGCACGGCGCTGCGTCGTCCGGATTGCACATCTCGTGGGGAGGCATACCCGGGAGGTTGGGTTGTTGACCCATAAAAGCCGCCTGATCGACCATCCTCATTTCAATGGGGTTGTCGATGGTGCCCTCGTTCCCGATGATGGATCCGTCACCTCCGATGACCTGGATGTAATAATAGATGGCACTTGGGTCGAGCAAGGCGATGGCGTCACACCCGATGAGGATGCCGTACATGTCGCCGTTCTTTTGCATGTCCGCCATCTGGTAGTTGCGATCGGAGGGGAGCCGGAAGTAGAACCTCACGCCCTGCATCGCCACCATCGGGTTGGAAACCACGTAGATGCCGAACGGAAACATTCGCTTGGCCTGGGTGACCCGCTGGTGCTTCATGACCCAGAAGCCCCCCGGACCCACGGAGACTCCTCCGCCCTGGTCGATCTGGGCGGGACCGGTTATTCCCATGCGCTCGCGAACCATGTCGAAAGTGGTTTGAATGGTATCGTTGAGGAGATCCGCCTCGGGCTTCACGGTGGGATCTGCGGAGAGAGCCATCTTCATGAAATCGGTGCCCTGGGGAACCTGCTGGAGGTATCCCGCGAACAGCGAACCGAGGGCCATGTACACGCGGGCCAGCAACGGTCCCGTGACCTGATACTCGTCACACTTTGCAAACGCCTGCTCGAAGTACATCTGCGCCGAGGCGAGATCCAGGGTCTTGATGGAGCTCTTCCCGTTTACGACGTGATCGATGATTTCCCGTTCCTTGATTGGGTCGAGGCCGGGGGCGGCCGCCATCGTAGGCGGTGGTGGTGCCGGTACCTGTGCCGCTCCGTTGAGGGCCGCGAGCAGCAGTGTGGCTGCCAGCGCAACCGCGAGAATTCCTCTGGTGCAAAGGGTTGATACTTGACGAAGCTTCATGATCTTGGCTCCTCGGGTTCTAGTGGTTTTTAAAGTTAAACGTCATTTTTAAAATTATTTTTCAAACGTCAAATACCAACTCGAAAGCTGTTATTATATACACACCCCTTGGAGTTGGAGGCAAGCCCACCGGGTTGAATCATTTCTTGTCCTTTTTTTTAGTTTCCCCCGCTGCTATTGCCACGGTGTCGACCGATCTTGGCGTCGAGCGCCTCCGCCTGAAGCTGCAGGAAGAGCAGGGATGCCTGCACCTGGGATTCGGTCAGGGGCAGCTTGAACTCGATGCGGTCGCTTTTAGCATCGATCTCGAGCTTGTCGAAGATATGACCCAGCCCGGCCATAGCCATGAACGGATCCGAGCCCGCCCGGATCACCATGTGGCGCCACATCTTCTCTACAGCGGCGACCTCTTCCGGTGTTCCGTCGAATCGAATTACGCCCTCGAGCCTTATGGGATCGCTGAAAAAAGCCTTCACGATCGCCCATCTGAACTTGACGGGAAGCTCGTGCCCCATGCTGAGGCCCACCGCCTTCGGATCGTTCGTCGCGATGAGCGCGGCCGGCCAGTGGCCTTCGGGATCGGGGCCCAGGTTGGATCGGACGAGAGCGGTGAACCCGGGTGTATCTACGCCTGGTCCGGCTTCAGGTTCGGGCGTCATGCAAGCCACTTGCCGGGGCCAGCCGGGGAAGCTTGGCAGGACCGGTTTTCTCTCCGGGGAAGCAGCCGGCGGACCCGCATCTCTCAGCTTGGCCGCCGGGGGGTCGCGCAAAGGGCCGGCGTCGGAGGTGGGCGCTTTTTTCTTGGGGGCAGGCGCATCGGGGGGCTCGTGGGTGACGGCCAGGACACGGCCCGAGCCGACCAGGTGCCATCGATAGGTTCCCGGTATCGCGCCCTCGTAACCCGCCTCGGTTTTTATCCAGGAGAAACCGCGCTCCTTGCCCCTGTTCTTTTCCAGACGCCGCCTGAGGTTTTCCTCGCCGGAATTGTACGTTGCGATCACACGGTATGATTTCCAGTCGGCGAAGTCGTCGGCGGTTACGAGAAACCCCTCCACCTCCGTGTAAGGGTCCACCCCGGTTGCCCCGGCCATATCCTTGTACAGGCTGAACGAGCCGAGGGTTCTGGCCAACCCGCTTTCGAAAACGGTGTTGTTGAACGAAGACATGGACACCCATAGAACCCATGATGGATCTTCCTTTGCGAAGGGGAAGACATCGTGAAAGCAGATGCCGCTTCCCGTGCCCACACCCCCGTCCCCGGCAAGGGCGGCCACCGCAGACTGTCCCCCGTCGGAAGCGCCGACAGCCACGACGCCCGCGTCCGAAGCAACGATCTCGTCGGGCAACTCGAGGGCCGTGATGCCTACTTCGTCGTCTGTTTCGGGCTGAGGGATTTCCTCGGGCTCGCCAGCCGGCATTTCCTCCGGGATAGTGGCGGGCTCTCGGGAAGTGGCGGGCTTCCCGGGCGCCATCTCGATCACCTCCAGATCCACCGCATAATCTGATACCTCGTGGTAGTCCGGTCGTCCCAGCAAAAGCACCAAAATGTGGATCAGCAAGGATATCGGCAACGCCATGGCGAGCCTGCGCCACATGAGGCTGTTTTGCCTTCCTACCCGGCCATGACGATGTGGGCGATCACCTTCGCGTCACCCAGTATATTATTGATGTCGACACTCTCATTGGGGGTGTGCATGGTCTCCTCCATCTTCGACCATACGACGCATGGCAGACCCTTTCTGCGGAGATAGGCCGCAACGGTTCCTCCGCCAATCCCGACGGGCCTGGCATCCACTCCGTAGACCTCCTTGATCGCGCTCCTGAGCAAACCGACGACCGGAGCGTCTTCCGGCGTGGAGGGCGCCGCCTCTTCCTTTTGATCGAAGCTCATGTTCACCTTGACCCCGAACTCCTTCTCCACCTCCACGCAGATCCCACCGATGCTGTCGAGCACGTCGTCGATCGAATATCTGGGCAGGATCCTGCAGTCCAGGAAGAAGACATCATCTCCCGGGATGATGTTGACCGCGCCCACGTTGTTCTCCTTCTTGGTGGGCTCGAAGGTGCTTTCGGGCGGCGAAAAGACGGGATCCCTGTCCGCGAACTTCTCGTGGAGCATGCCGTCGAGTCGAACGATCAAATGCGCGCCGGCGCGCATGGCGTTGATGCCGTGCGCGGGCATGGAGCTGTGGCATTGTTTGCCCTTGATCTTGAATTTGGCCCAGATGATGCCCTTCTCGGCGACCTCGATCTCGCTTCCGTCGGGGGCGCCCCCATCTGGCACCACGATGATGTCCTCGGGTTTGAAGGGGTTGGAATGCTCGAGCACGTACTGGATGCCGTACTGGGAGCCGCATTCCTCGTCGCCGACGAAGAGGAGCGCCAGATCGTGCGGAGGCACGGTCCCTGTCTCGAGTAAAGCACGCGCCACCAACACGCCGCTCACCAGACCCTGCTGGTTGTCTTCCACCCCGCGACCGTAGAGCACATCCCCGTCCACCTTCACCTTCCAGGGATCCGAGTTCCACTTATCCATGTCTCCAGGAGGTACGACATCCGTATGGACCATGACCCAAACGGTCTTGTCGCTGGAGTGTCCCTTGATTCTCGCGATGAGGCTGGGTCGCACACCACCGGGTACGCGCTCGTCCGGCGCATTGATCTCCTCGAGGTCGGTTATCCCGTGCCCGATGAGGTATTTTTTGAGAAACTCCGTTTTTCGCGCTTCGCCGGTCTGTTCCGCCGCAGCGTTGTATTCGGGGCTAAGGGCCGGAATGGCGGTGATCTTGATTTCAAGCTCGATAACGTCTTCGCGATATGTGTCAATTTTTTTCGCGATTTTGGAAAAGCTCATGAGGCGCCCTCCTTTGGCTGCCCCCCGGGAATACGGAACGATAGTAGTGGCCCACGGGGCCCCGGTCAAACACAAGTATTTCAAAAGAGTAAAAAGTGTTGATGCGATACAAAGCGCTTGACACGGTGACTATCGGATAAGATAAAGCGCTGCGATTCCAATGGCAAAAAAAGGTTGGTGCGAGTTCTTTTTCAATACTGCGCGGATGGCGGAACTTGGTAGACGCGCTAGGTTGAGGGCCTAGTGAGGGCAACCTCATGGGGGTTCGAGTCCCCCTCCGCGCACAAAGTCATTTTCTTTCCTTCTTTTCTCGGCAAAACTGTTTGGAGCGATGAACGACGAGCGACAACCGGCGAAAACCGCGTCCATATTGCGCTGGTTGACAGTGGGAGCTGCCAGCTATCTCGCATGGCTGATCGCGATGGTCCTGTTCATCATCATCTTTCCCATACTGGCGATGATCGGGCTTGTGGATGGGAGCGGCAACTACCAGAGGCTGCGCGGGGTTTTCTCGGGCTTTTTACATTGGTTCTTCTTGGGGTATCTCTCCTTCATCAGACTCCATCGATTCGCCGAGATCCCCTCCAGGGAGACGATCGAGGGGACGGCACCCTGCGTTTTTGTGGCGAATCACAGATCCTGGTTGGACGCGCTCCTGGCCATGTCGGTCTTCCCGAACGTGCGGTTGCCGGTCAAGTCGTCGTATATGACCGTACCCCTGCTCGGTATGGCTATTCGCTGGATGGGCTGCATACCGATGGATCGAACTTCAAAGGAGTCCATCGTCGCGGGTATCGCCGAGTGCCGCCGCGCCCTTGCCGACGGCAACTCCCTCTTCGTCTTTCCGGAGAACACCCGCGCCCCGAGAGGAAAGATGCTCGCTTTTTCGGACGTGTTCTTTCGCGTGGCCCTCGAAGCGGACGTTCCCGTAGTCCCGGTGCTCCTGCACTCGGATATCCCGTACCTCTCGCCGGACAAGGGAAGCGGGTTGACCTTCGCGCGCGCTACATGGAGGATCCGGGTGTTCGATCCGTTGCCGCGGGATGCACGGGATAGGGCGTCGGATCTCTCAAGGATGGCGAAGCGGGCGATGACCGCGGGCCTGGCCGATCTCGCCGACGATCGACCCTAAGGCTGCGAATGGAAAAGGAGGCAAGAAATGAGCAGAGTCGATGTGGGCCTGCAGGAGATCATGCGTATCCTGCCTCACCGGGATCCGTTTCTGTTCGTGGACCGGGTGCTTGAGCTCCAGGTGGATGAGCAGGTGCTCGCTCAGCGCGTACTGCGCGAGGAAGAACCGCATTTTGCAGGGCACTTTCCGAGTCGCGCGATAATGCCCGGGGTTCTGATAACCGAGGCCCTTGCGCAAACCAGCGGGCTGTTGCTGGCGCTCTCGGCCATGGAGCGGGGGGAGCGGCCCGAGGGTGATCTCTTCTATCTGGCTCGCGCCGACATGAAGTGGACCGAGCCGGTCGTTCCCGGAGAGACTCTGTTGCTCGAGGCGCGCCTGCAACGAAACCTGGGCCCCCTCACCGCGTTCAAGGTCAGGGCGTACACCCGAAAGAAGGACGTCGCGTCCGGGAATCTGACCCTCGCCCGGGTCGAGGCCTGAGGGCTTGGACTCTGTTGCCTGGTACGCCGTTCACGTTCGCTCCAATCAGGAGCGCGTGGCGGCCGATCACATCCGCGCCGCCGGAGTGGAGGTCTTTCTGCCCACATATCGGTCGCCGTCCTCAAGGACCGATCGAAGGGTAGTTCTCGACCGTCCGCTCTTTTCCGGATACCTGTTCGTGCGCCTGGGGGAGCGGCAACCCCGGAGAGTCGATGTGCTCAAGGCTCCGGGGGTTGTCCGCATCGTCGGCTTCGGCGGTGCGGCGGTCACGGTTCCGGATGAAACGATAGAGAGCCTCAAGATTCTGGTAGGCGGAGGCGCCGAGCAGGCTCGTCCCCACCCACTCGTTCAGGCGGGACGCAGGGTCGTTGTCATGGATGGGCCGTTCACCGGCGCAATCGGCGTGATCCACGATTCGGCCGGTCGCAAGCATCGCCTGGTGGTCGAGGTGAAGTTCCTCGGTCGTGCGGTGGCCGTTCCCATCGCGCCGGATCAGGTCAAGCTATTGTTCGATTGAGGGGGGAGGTTTCTTTTATTGATCCCTTCGGCCTGCTCAATGCACCAACCTATATCTTGCGAATTAGGGCCCTGCCTCCGGCGTTGGCGAGCTTCTTGCCGGCGCGATCCAGTATCACGTTCTGAGTAAACTCGCCCTTCCCGCGCCCCCTCGGCTCGAACTCCACCTCGACCGTGACCGTATCACCGCTTTGTACCGAGACAAACGGAATGAAGAGGAACCTCATCTGAAAAAAGGTTGCGCGCAATTCATCCGCATCCGAAAGCTCCGGCCATATTGAGCGCAAGAGATCCGAGCGATCCCGCACGTACCGATCCGCCGACTTTGAAAGGAAACGGATGCATGCCTCGGACGAGATCTCGCCCGCCTCGGAGATATCGCATTCATCAAGGACGAAATCGTACACTTCCTTCGAAAACCCCGTGTGATTCATGTAGGCCTCGCTCGCGTCCGCGACCCGGGGCCGCGAGAGCGTTTTCTTGTCGGTGTGGATGCTCATCTCAACACCCTCTATTCCCTCTCGCGCAAGGATATTCCTGCACGCCACCCTGCCGTTGACCACTGCCCCCATGTAACCGCCGCCGCCACCGCGACACCAGGCCCCCGTGAAGTAGAGTCCCTTGAAAATCGAGGTGACGGAGAAACGGTAGTCGTCCGCCTGATCCGGCGTCTGGGCCCACCCGTAGACAGAGCCCCACGGATTTCGTGTGGCCAGCTTCATGGTCCGCGGCGTTCCCATCTCCAGGACACGAATACGGCCTTCCAGCTTCGGATAGCGCAAAAACACCTTTTTCAAAATAATGTCGGTTACCTGCTTCTTCTTCTCGAGATAGGCTTCCCGAGGAATCTCGGTCCATGCCTTTCCATCCGCCACCTCCAGCACCTGTATGATGCCGTGGCCCGGCGGGTGGTTGACGCCGCTCTCCTCGGTGTAATCGCTGATGACATAGTCGGTCCTGTCGTACGCCTCCGACATGGCCGACTGATACGCCGGATGGTTGTCGTATCCCCGGTTGACGAAGGTCGTCCGCTTGCAAACTCCAACATCCCGGGCCGGACAATCGAGTCCGATGTACAGGGTCAACAACGAGCACGAGGGCTTCATGTTGTTGAGCTTGTAAATGTACGGTGCGGCCAGGTGCTCCTTGCCGATGAGGGAAAAATAGGTCTGCACCGGGCCGGCATTGGAAACCACGATGGGCGCGAAGTAGCGCTCGCCGCTTTCCAGCTCCACGCCGTGCGCCCTCCTGTCCTCGGTCAGGATCCGCGTGACGAGAGAAGCCGTCTTTACCACCGACCCGGCCTCCCTCAGGGTACGGGCCATCGCCAGTGACAGCTCCTGCCCCCCGCCGCGAATGTAGTAGTTGCCGGACAGGAAGTGCGAACCGAAAACCTCCGCCGCCCAGTTCGCCGCGCAAAGCGTATTGGGCAGTCCGGTCGATTGCCACAGTTGTCCCAGCAACCCGTGGAGCTTCTCGTCCGAGAAACACTCTGAAAGGAGGTCTCGGTAGGTCTTGTTGAAATATCGAGCGGGAAAGAAATTCTCGAGGTCCGCCTCGCCGGTCCAGATGAGGTCGGCGTTGTCTCCCACCACCCTCTTCACGATGTCGATAAACCGATCGATCCCCTTTCCCTCGTGCGGGAACAAGGACTTCAGATATTCGCCAAAGGGACCCTCACCGCTCGGAAGGTCGTACTCCCGGTCGGGGAAGACCGAGGTGAACATGGGCGCGTGCTCCACGATCGTGAGCTTGTCCACCACCTCAAGATACTCGAGAAGCCTGTAGAGCCCACCACCCTCGTTCATGGCCGAAAGGATATGGAGCGACACGTCGAAGTGGTAATCACCCCTGACGTAATTCTGGCAGTAGCCGCCCACCTTCGGTTGCTTTTCCAGAACCAGAACGTGGAAACCCAACTTTGCAAAATGCAACGCGCAGCTCAGGCCCCCGAGACCCGATCCGATCACTATGACATCGTATCTTCTGTCCGTTGAAGTACCCATCAGGCCGCCAGAAACTGGTCCTTTCCAACCGAGCAAACCGGACAGATCTCCGGCGGGTAGTCACCCTCGTGGCTGTACCCGCACATCCGACAAACCCAGCCGGGGTTCCGGTCACCGTCATCACCCTTGGGTACCGAAAAGGCTTCGACGATACCGTCGATATCCCGGGCCTCGACCAGATCCTTGGGGACCGGAAGTGCCCGCCTCATAATCTTCTCGATTTCATAGAAGCCATCGGTTTCGAAAAGGAATATGGCTGACTTGAGCCTGTAGCGATCGTCGAACCGCAAGACCCGGTAGGCCCGCCCGGACCGATCGTCGATAACTATGTCCCCGCGCTCGCTCGAAGTCGAACGACCACAGACGAACAGCGGCATCTCGGGCATCTTGAGGTGGATCACCAGCGGTTCCGATGTCGCCTTGCGCCTGTTCTCGAATGCGTTCGACCCGGCGATCTCTCCCTGGGTCCTGGCCGGGTTCCACAGGAAGCTCAGATTCCCATCGAGCTGTGCGCAGTTTCCGCAAGCCGAGATTCCCGCAACGCCGGTGTTCATGTACGAGTCCACAATTATGCCGTCGCCACACTCGATCCCGGCGGATCTCGCAAGTCGAGTATCGGGCGAGGCTCCCGCCGTCAGAAGCACCATGTCCGCATCGAGCCCGCCGCCGCCGCCATGGATGACCCGCAAGCCCGCTCCCCGTGTCTCCAGGCGTTCGACCGACGTCGAGAGTCTCGTGTCGATCCCCTTTTCGCGCAGGAATTCCCCGAACATCCCGGACGAAATCCGATCCAGGTGGAGAGGCAACACGGAGTCCCCGGCCTCGAGAAGGGTGACCTTCCTGCCGACATTCGCAAGCTCGACCGCGGTCTCGACGCCCAGAACCCCGCCGCCGATTATCGCTACGGTTCCGGCGCCCACAAGAGCGTCGCGAATACCGATGGCATCTGAAAGAGACCAGAGCGTGAACACCCCCCTGTTATCAATCCCATCGATGGCCGGCACCGTCGGGACGGCTCCGGTGGCAAGGATCAACCTGTCGTAACCCCAGCGTCTCCCATCCTTCGAAATCACTGAACCCTGCCCAGGATCGATCGACTCGACACCCTCACCCCATCGGGCGTCTATCCCATCCTCGCGCAACCAATCGGTACGATAGAAATGGAGATGATCCTGCTTCTTTTTTCCCGTGATGAACGCGCACAGGGCGATCCTGTTGTAGAAGGGATACGGTTCGCGGGAAAAGAGGGTTATCCCCGCGTCGGGATACTCATCCCGGGCAGCCGTAGCGGCGCTCACGCCCGCTATCCCACCACCGACGACTATGATCTCTCCCGTCGACATCACACGTTCAGCAATATCGCACATCGCGCCTGCCACAAAGGAGATTCTTGGCACGGATCCCGATTTCCCCCTTCTCAAGGAGGGTCAGCCTGCCCGCCGTAGCCTTGGCGAAGGAGGGGGGGATTTCGTCATTTTGAGAGGACCTGTTTTTCTCAGCCTGAAAGGCTGAAACATACCAGCCCGGCGCAACGCGCCGGGAACTGTGGATACAAAAAGAAATTTTTCATCCAAGATCCAAGGTCCAAGATCCCGCCGTAGCCTGTCCTCTTGATCGCGGAGGCGGACAAACGACCGCGATCGATGTTAAGATACTCTCACGTTCAAAACGAAAGGAAAAGCAATGAGGTACTTGCTTTTAATGACGCTCGCCACCGCGCTGGTTTTGGGCGGGTGCGGTGACACCAACAACTACGGGATTGATGACATGGAGATCTCCGCCGCCCAGTGCCAGGACCTGGCCGACAACGACGGCGACGGCCTTGTCGACTGCGCCGACCCCGACTGCCAGGGGTTTGTATTCTGCATCGACGGCGGCAGCGGAGACACCGACAGCGATACAGACTCGGATACCGACACTGATACTGATACGGACACGGACACGGATACCAGCGACTGCTTGGAGGGAAGCTACACAATCAACAACAGTTTGGACGTAGCCTTGCTGGCGCCTTATCCGTGCGTCACGGGTGATTTGACCGTCGATGCTCCCGGCGTATCGTCCCTGGATCTTCCGAACCTCACCTGGGTGGGAGGGTTCCTGAATATTGCCAACAACGACGCCCTCACCGACCTGAACGGCCTGAGCGGAATCACCTCGGTGGGTGGGATCTTGAACATCATGGGAAACGCCGCAATCACCAACCTCACCGAACTTAGCTCCCTAACTTCGGTGGGTGGGGACTTGTCAATCTCAAGCAACCCCGCCCTTCCCGACTGTGAGGTGTGTGATCTGCTGGGACAGCTCACCACCGGACCTACATCTACAACTGTTAATAATAATCTCGACGACGGCTGCACTCCGGTGCCGGCTGGTTGTTCGTAGGAATTATTTATCACCATTACCCTTTCTGAGGTGCCAGACATCTTTTTTCTCGGAAAGGCTGTGGACCTGCCTGTATTTGTTCTCACTCCTCATCTTGCGGTTCTGTTGTCCGTGACGTGGTCGAACAGTTGATATCCTTGCCGCAATGGGGACACGTTGTCTTTCCCTGTTTTCGCTTTTGTATCTCTTCTACAAATCCAGCGCCGAGAATACCTGTTGGCAGGGCGAACATGCCGACACCCAGGATGGCCACGATGCCGGCGAAACATTTTCCCATAGCGGTTATCGGGAACACATCGCCATAACCGACGGTCGTCAGCGTGACCACCGCCCACCACAGTGAGGCCGGAATGTTTGGAAACTCGTCGGGTTGAGCTGATCTCTCGCAGTAATAAATGGCCGACGAGGCAAACACGAGCAAAACAAGCATGATGATCGTGCTGAGAACGAGCTCCTCTTTTTTTTCTCGAAAGACATTGGCGACTAGCTTGATACCATTGTGATAGCGACCGAGCTTCGCCAGTCGCACTATCCTGAACAGTCGGAGCACTCTCACGAATCGCAGGTCACATCCGAGAAACGGCAGATAGAAGGGCAGCACCGATATTACGTCGATGATAGAGAGCCAATGAACGGAAAATTTCATGCGTCCGAGGAGTGGATGCGCGTACTTCCTGTCACCGACGCAAGAGAATAGACGAAACACATACTCAAGGGTGAAAACGGCTACTGAGAATATTTCGAAATAGTAAAAGAAAGCTCCAAAACGACTCGCCAATGATGTCACCGTCTCACACATCACGGCCAATACATTGAATACAATCAGCAGGGAGATGAAGATTCCCCATGCACGGGCCATCGGATCGCCCGGCACCGTACCTTCCATGATCTCCCATATGCGGCGTTGCAAGGCTTTCATTCTATTATCACTTTTTCCGGGGGGGCTTTGGGTGGTGCCATCGACACATTTTCTTTGCCGGGTATCTTACCATTTCCACGAAATCCGTGTCGATGTTGATGTAGCTTGCGGTGGAGGACAGATTTTCAAACCGAACCTCGAAAATTAGAACAAAGGGTCGGGCCTAGACAATCGACACTTTCCGCATAATGAGGTTCCCACCGACCCTATGAGCGTGTTTGCATGTGCCAGGGCCGTCTCCCCCGGCCCGGAGGGGGAGTTTTTCGCCGCCAATGATGTCTCCACCGGCCCGGCGGGCGTTGGGCACTGGGAAAGTCACGTTCCGGGCGCCCCGGCAGACGATCTTTTCACCGCCGAGGTCGTCCCCCCCGGCCCGGCGGGCGTTGGGCACTGGGAAAGTCGCGTTCCGGGCGGCCGGGAAGACGGTCGGCACCGGGAAAGTCGCGTTCCGGGCGGCCCGGCAGGCGTCCGGCACTCTGCCAATGACGTCACCGGCGGGTAGGGAGATGTTGGACCCCCAATCGAAGGAGTCAGACTCTTTACACACCCCACCCGATGTATAATCCCCGCACGGATTCCAACCACATTTTGACAGAAAGAACCGGCAAGCATTGGCCCATGAAATGACAAGAGTTCGTGACGGGTCCGCCTACGCCCTGCTGGGCTTCGGCGAGATCTTGGACTTTGGACCTTGGATGACAAAATCCCCCTGCCCCTTTGAAAGGGGGAATCGGAATTCCCCCGCCGCCTCGCGGCGATAACCGCACCTCTTGACTTGCGCAACAATCATCATCCGCTAAACTGTGATTGGAGGTGGCGGAAAGATGGCCAGGTACAACTGTCTCGTTGTCGAGGACTCGCCGATGATGAGGCAACTGCTCGTTATGGCTCTTTCGCGCATCGCTCAGCTTGAAATTGTGGAGGCGGACGATGGCCTCCTGGGCATGAAGAAGCTGGCAGCTCAGAAATTCGATATTATCATTGTCGACATTAACATGCCCATCATGGACGGCCTCAAGCTCATCAAGCACATCAGATCGGACAAGTTGCACTCCGACGTTCCGGTGGTCATCGTGACCACTGAAGGCGGCGCCGAGGACCGCCGGCGGGCCACCCTCCTGGGCGTTCAGGCATACATCACCAAACCGGTGAGCGCCCCCAAGGTCATCTCCACCGTGAAGAAGCTCCTCAAGATAGATCCCTGACCTTATTGCCCAGGTACTCCTCCACGCAGGGCTCCACCACCGCCCTTCCCCTGACCCTCGCGTCCAGGGAGCGTAGATTTCCGTAAAGACCGACCATCGTTCGCTGGACGAGCATCAGGCCGGCGGGCAACTTGAAGTGCCGGATGTGCTCCACGAAATCCGGAAGTCTTTTCATCATACGTCTGCGAAGCGTGGAGCTCCCAAAATCGAACGGCACGTTCGAATCGAAAACGGGGATCAGCATGTCCCTCCAGGTCTTGTAGATCCATGTCTCCGGCGGCGGCTCCTCGGGATCTCTCGCTCCGATCCCGACCATTCCCCGCTCCACCATCTCGTAGTCCTCCTCGAACGCGCCCACGACGATGTCCCCGGCGGCGGCGATCTCCTCGGGGGTAAAACGTTTCACGCTTCCAAAATCGTACAGAGTGATGGTCCCGTCGGGCGCAAACGCAAAGTTGGCGGGGTTGGGATCCGAGTGCAGCGTTCCCAGGCTGAAGATCTGGGAGAACACGAGCTGCATCAGGCGAGCGCCGATCAGATCCCTCACTTCCCGGGGATATTCCCCGGCCTCGGCAAGGGTGTCACCGCCCTCGTAGCTCATGGTCAACACGCGCCTGGAGCTCCTCTCCCCCACCACCTTCGGGATACGGACAAAAGGATGACGCTGATGGAATTCACCGATCAACCTGATGTTGTCCGCCTCCAGGCAGTAGTCCAGCTCCTCGTGCAACCGCGCCGTCATCTCCGCAAAGAAGGCCTCGAGGGTTTTGCGCTTCTTCTTGAACATCCCCGCTGCCTTGAGCGCGAACTTCAGGTTGGCGATATCGGCGTCGCACGATCTGTCCACGCCGGGGTACTGAACCTTGACAACCACCTCGCGCCCGTCGTCGGTCACAGCCCGGTGGACCTGGCCTATGGACGCGGCGGCGAACGGCTCCCTGTCAAAGCTTCGGAACAGGCGCTCGGGAAGCTCGCCGAGCTCCACATGAATTTGCTTTTCAATCATCTCGTAGGGAACCGGCGGCGCGTCCTTGCGCAAAGCGGCCAGCGGCAGCGCAATCTCGGAGGGGAGAAGGTCGCTGGAAATCGAGACCATCTGCCCCACTTTCATCACGGGGCCCTTGAGATCCCCGAGGGTCCTGGCGATGCGAGTGCCCACGAGGGCGTCGGTGACCTTCCTGCGCCTCCCGGCCCGGTCGGCCGACATGAAGGCGGATAGAATGCGAAATCCCGTGTAGCGACCGGCCACGGAGGCGGTCATGCCGGCCAGCTTGAAGAAACGCGTGATCTTGCCCCGAGTCATGAATTCTAAGCTGGCCTCAATCACCTTCCCCTTCCCCTCGCCTAAAAGGGAAGCCTGCCCGCCGTAGCCTTGGCGAAGGCGGGGCCGGGATGGGGTCTACTTGTCCCGTTCCGCAATGAGCTGCCTGTCGGCGTACGTCCAGACCGAAGTGATAGAAGCGATGAAGGGGATCATCGCCGCCAACGCTATCGCCATGAACAGGACGCGGGCCTTTGCCCGACCGACGAGTTGCGCGATCCAATAGACCAGCAGAAAGATTCCCCCCACCACCATGAGCGTCAAAAGGGGCAATGGCACCAGAAGGAAGTCCAGGCCTCCGCCGGCGTGCTTGATCTGGAAGGCCAGTATCCAGGGAAGGCCGAAGCTGCAAACCAGGCCTCCGGCGACGCAGTAGCCGATCCCGCTCCCGCTGTTCTTTCGTTGGGACAATCCCACTATCCCCAGGCACGCGGCCACCGAGCAAATGGCGAATCCCAGCCAACCCACGCCTGGCAGCCAGCCGATGGAAATTCCCACTACTGACAGCACCATGGACAAGAGCGATATAAGATTCTGCACGGTCACCTCCCTTTGACAGACGAGAACATACCACAAATAACGACCGAATGTTCGACGCTTGTCCGCCGTCTTTTTGTGTTACCATATGCACTTGAAACAATATCAAGAGGTGCATTCAAATGAGAGCCATACTCGCAATTCTAATCGGCCTGTGCCTTGCCGTGGCCTTCTCAGGTCAGATCGGATGTGACGGCGGCGGCGCACGCAGCAGCGACACGGACACGGATGGGGATGGGGATGGGGACTCGGACAGCGACACCGGCCCCGCCATCACAGGAGCGATGCAGGGCGTTGCGCTGGCCCCTTCCGGCGACTTCCCGATCCCCGGCGCCCTGATCTACCTGACAAAAGGAGACGGCCCCGATATCCCGGACTCGATCTTCTGCTACGATTGTGAGGACATGACCGAAAAGAAGTGGACCCTCTCCAACGCGGACGGCACATGGGCCCTGACCGACGTGCCCGTCGGCGACTGGAATATCGTGGTGCGCAAGGGCTTTTTCCAGCGCCAGCGCGCCGTCTTCGTCAGCGAGGGGCAAGTTCTGGACGTGCCGGCCGAGCTCACCACCTTGCCGTCGGACAACAGTCCCGACGGCCTGGATCAGATCCCCAACTACGCGGTCCTCGGCACCTACCCCGACGAGACCTACAACCTGCTGGGGAAGCTCGGCATGGGCACCATGACAGGCGGAGAGATCTCCTGGGGATCGGAGACATTCGACATTTTCGACGACGAGATCACCGCCTCCGGCTATCCCTCGCCCGTCACCCTGTTCGCGGATCAGACCACCCTCGACCACTACCACATGATCTTCCTGCCGTGTTCCGCGGACAGCGTGGGCCTCGGCTTCGTCGACAGCCACCTGGGCATGATCCAGAACTACGTGACCGGCGGCGGCAAGATCTACAACTCATGCTGCGTGGCGTACTGGATCGAGAAGCCCTTCCCCGACTACCTGGACTTCGCGCCTGACTGGTACGACGACGGAGCGAACGCCTGGGACATCGGGAGGATATCCGGCAGCGCTCTCGCGACCACCGGCACGGTGGTGGACCAGGGACTGCGAGACTGGATGCAGGTTGTCACGTCCGCCAGCGTGGACGCGGTGCCGTTCGTGAACGGCTACGCCCGGGTCGACGCGCTGTTGGAGATTGACGACGGTCACGGCCTGGACGACGACGACGGCGTGGTCAAGCCCTACGCGTGGGTGACCGGCGCGGCCGGCGACGTTTACCAGGGTGCGTCGCTCATGACCACGTACAACTACGACTGCGGAAAGATCTTCTTCTCGGTGTACGAGACCTCCGAGAACACCGCCGTCATCACTCCCCAGGAATTCGTGCTCATCTACATCACGCTGGAAGTCGGTGTGTGTGAGGGTGACTACGTCCCGCCGGAGTAGGGAGTAGCTTTCTTAAAAAAATGTGTCACCACCATGGTTAATACCCTGAGGGGTCGTTGTGGCGTAAAAAAAGGATTGAAATCCGCACGCCAAACAACCAACCTAACATATGGATATTTTTCGACTAATAAGTGACTTGGCTGCTACGGAACAACGCTGAACAAACGTGGATCTAGCGACAATTTCCGAAAACGTGTTACTTTGAAAACGAAGAAACGATCAACCGATGGAGTCGGTACATGAGCAAAAAAGTCAACTACAACACCATGGCGGGCCGACCTCTTATAATCGAGGTTGAGAGAGATGGTGTCCCGTATGAAATCCTGGTTGGGATTGCCATTCTTTCGGTGGAAGACACGGGAAATGACAACGAAAAAGGAATACCGATTTTTACAGTGAAAGCCAATCTGGCTGTAGACACAGTGAGAAAAACATGAATCAGATGCTCACCACTGAGTTACCAAATACCACGGTATCCATTGCAGGTATTGGCCATGAGTTGTCAAGCACGTACAACAAGCGTATTCGGCCCGCTAACCAAGAGCTTATATTGCTCGTCAATTCATCGCACGCAGAGCACCCAATTCATCTCCTTGGATGGACCCAGCAGGAAGCTGCTGACATACGAACCCAGCTGATAGGTTTTGAAGAACTCTGGAACGCACCTGGCATGGAAGAATATGATAAGCTATAAGCGTGGAGATGTTGTACTCGTATTTTTCCCAAATTCAGACCAAAAAACCTATAAAAAACGCCCCGCACTTGTAGTCCAGAATCACGAAGTTGCTACGGACTTCAAGCAGTTGATTCTCGCATTGATCACAACTAGTCCAGCAGCATATGATGGACCAACACGAATTGAAGTTGAGAAGGAAACACGGCACGGTAGGCGCATGAACATTTTGCACGATTCAAAGATTGTTCTAGACAATTTGGCGACAACCAAAATCAAAGCAATTGAAAGGCGCCTTGGTACGTGCGGGTTGATGAAAGAAGTTGATGACGCTCTTTGTCTTACACTTGGTTTGCCCGTACCGACCAGTGCATAAATAACGCTCCCCTTCAGTAGGAGGCCGATGCCTAGAGCCGGTCCTGATTACCCCACCCCCAGAAAAAATGTGTCAGCCAAAACCCTAAGGTGAAGCTTTCTCAGCCTGCTCAATGCGCCAAATGCAGGCTGGAGAAATATACAGGTCAGGAATCGGATTTGACGGGAGTCTTTGCGGTTTTCCTGCGCGGAATCATCTGGAGGACCATCAGGCCGATTCCCACTACGATGGCCGCGTCCGCCACGTTGAAGGTGGGCCAGTGTCTGTCGGCTCCGTCGATTATCACGTACCAATCGACAAAATCAATCACGTATCTGTAGATCAACCGATCCAGGAGATTTCCCATGGCTCCCCCGAGCACAAAGGGCAGCGCGTACAGCATGAGTCGATGATTGGCAGGCGTCTTTTTGTAGAGATAAGGGATGAAGGCGGCGGCGAGCAGGGACACGATGAGGAAGAAGGGAAACCTGAACGACTCGGGAACCCTGCTCATGAGCCCGAACGCGCTGGCGCAGTTCTCCACGTACCTGAAAATGAAGTACCCCTCGATGATCGTGACGTTCTTCTGATGCCTTCGGATGAAGCGCGAACGGCGCATCTCCTCGTCCTCGTCTCCACAAACCTTGTAATCGTCGGCATGGGCGTGGAACTTATCGCCGATGAGCGCGTGGATGGCCCACTGCTTGGTCACCTGATCCAGCGCCACCGTGAGGACGAACAGGACGATCAGGCTGATCAGCGGTTTCTTGAGTGCTTGAGTCACAACTACCTCATCCTTCCAGCTCGAATTTTCCCGCGGCGATCAGCTCCTTGACCACGGCCGCGCAGCGCGTGCACAGATCCGGATGCTCGCCGTCAGTTCCCACGCCGTTCCCCAGACGCCAGCACCGGGGGCACTTGGGATCTTTACTCGGATGGGCCTCTACCTGAACTTCGCCGGCGCCCTCCTTCACCCTCGCCGCAGATACCAGGAACACCTCGGTCAGCGCCTCGGAACCCATGTCCCGCAGCAACTCCAACGTGGGGCCGCTCGCGCGAACGACCACCTGCGCCTGTAACGCGTTGCCGATGTCGCCTGCCTTGCGCATCACCTCGAGCACCTTGGTGACCTCCCTGCGAACCTCTCTTATGACCGACCACCGATCGAGAAGCGCATCGTCTTCCCACCGGGGCTCACCGCGCGCGAATCCGGCGAGGAACACCGAATCTTCCTTGTCGCCGGGCAGGTTCCTCCACACGTCCTCCGCCGTGAAACTTAGCACCGGCGCCAGAACACTGGCCATGCCGCCGGCCATGGTGTGCAGGACCGTCTGCGCGGCGCGCCTCAAGAGACCGTCGGGTTGCTCGCAATAGAGCCGATCCTTGATGATATCCAGGTAGAACGAAGACAGCTCTACGGTGACCATCTCTATGGTCCCGTGAAAGACGTGATGAAAGTTGTACTCGTCGTACGCCCGGTCCAGCCTCTTGAGGTATTTGTCAAAGCGCGCAAGCATCCAGCGATCGATCTGTGGCATCTCCTCGAACGACACCGCGTCCTTCGTCGGATCGAAGTCGTTAAGGTTGCCCAGCATGAACTTGAACGTATTGCGGATCTTCCGGTACGAATTGACCAGGCTCTTGATTATCGACGTGGAGTAGACGATGTCCGAACGGTAGTCCTCGTAACCCACCCACAATCGCAATATCTCCGCGCCCTGAGCTTCGATGGTCTTATGGGGGGGAACGAAGTTCTTCTGGCTCTTGGACAGGATCTCGCCATTCTCGTTGCATATGAAACCATGGGTCAGGACCGTCTTATAGGGCGCGTGACCCCGAGTTGCCGTGGCTGTCAGCAGCGATGTGTGGAACCAGCCCCTGTGCTGATCGGAACCCTCCAGGTAGAGGTCCACCGGCACGCTCAGGCCTTGTCGCTTGTCGGCCACCGCGGCCCAGCTCACCCCGGATTCGAACCAAACATCGACGATGTTCTCCTCCTTGGTGAAGCTCTTTCCCCCGCACTTGCACACGGTCCCCTCCGGCAGAAGATCCGCCGCGTCACGCCTGAACCACTCATCGCTGCCGTGCTCGCCGATCACCCGAGCGATGTGGCGAATCACGTCCCCGTCCACCAGAGACTCGCCGCAGCTGTCGCAGAAGAAAAATGGGAGGGGAACTCCCCACAGGCGCTGGCGAGATATGCACCAGTCCGGTCTGCTCTCGACCATCCCATGGATCCGATCGTGGCCCCATGGCGGGATCCAACGGGTCTTGTCGATTTGGGCGAGCGCCTTCTCCCTGAGCCCGGATCGGTCCATGGAGATGAACCACTGGGGCGTCGCGCGAAATACTATCGGCTGTTTGCACCTCCAGCACACGGGATACTGGTGCTTCAGGGTCTGGCCCACCGGGTTGAGCAACACGCCCTCATCGTGAAGGAACTGCACGATCTTGGGGTTTGCATCCCATACCAACTCCCCGCCCCACCGCTCCACGTCCGTATCGAAGCGACCGTTCTCGTCAACCGGCGCATAAGGCTCGATGCCGGCCGAAGCGCAAAGAGCGAAGTCCTCCTGGCCATGGCCGGGCGCTGTATGCACGCAGCCGGTTCCGGCCTCGAGTGTGACGTAGTCGGCCGTCATTATTGGAATTTCCCGCTCGATGAAGGGGTGACTGCATCGGAGATCCACGAGCGCGCGCCCTTCCACTGCCTCGCCGATTGGCGCAGAGTCCACCTCGCATTCCTCGAACGTGGTCCGCGCCATCTCCTCCGCTATCAGTATCCGCTCTTTACCCACGCGGTACGCCCGGTACTTGTAAGAAGGATGAACCGCTATCACCAGGGATGCGGGCAGGGTCCACGGAGTGGTTGTCCAGATCATGACTGACAGCGGCGTGCCGTCATCTTCGATGCCCAGGACATCGTGAAATTTCTCGCGATCGATCACGGCGTACTTCACGAAAACGGAGGGAGATACATGGTCGTGGTGCTCGACCTCGGCTTCCGCCAGGGCCGTGCGACAACCGGCGCACCAGTAAACCGGCTTTCGACCTCGATAGATCATGCCCGCGTCGACGATCTCGGCCAGCTCCTCCACGATGGTCTGCTCGTAATCCTTGTCGATGGTGCGGTAGGCCTCTTTCCACAGGGAGAAGACACCCAGACGCTTAAGCTCCTCCATCTGGTGGTTTGACCATTTTATTGCAAACCGCTCGCAGCGCTTCCGGATCGAAAGCTTGTCGTCCGTATCCTTCGGCTTGCCCAGCTCGCGTTCTGCGTTCAGCTCGATCGGGAGGCCATGACAGTCCCAGCCCGGGATGTAGCGAACGTGGTTGCCCTTCATGGACCGGTACTTGACCACCAGATCCTTGAGAACCTTGTTGAGGATGTGGCCGTGATGAATGCCGCCGTTGGCATACGGCGGCCCGTCGTGAAATACGAAGGGCTCGTTATCCTTCGTCTGCTCCAGCAATCGCTCGTAGATCTTCTCCTCTTCCCAGAACTTGACGAACTCCGGCTCCCTCCTGGCCAGCGACGCCTTCATTGGAAAGTCGGTCCTGGGAAGGCAGATGCTCTGTTTGTAAGTGTCAGCCATTTTCTTTCCCGTTCAAAGAAGCGAGGAACATATCACGGGTTCGGTCTAATGAAAGAAAAATGGTTTATCGGATTTCTCACCATCGCGCGGGCGAACCCCATCCCGGCCTTCCGCTGCGAGGGGAAGGGGAAGTTGTTGGAAACCCGCTTCAACACCTTACTGAGTTTCACCGGCAATCTTGATGTACTTCTTTTTGAGAAGAGCCTGCAACACCGTGGCCGATTCGCTGTCGCTCAGGACGGTCTTGTCGAGAACCTGCTGAACGGTCGGCTTCTCCAGCACAATCTGAAAAACCGCAAGGGACTGATCCTCCAGGTCCGTGAGCTTCGATTTGAGCGGTACGCACACGATGAGCGTGGAGTCCATTGGCGGCAACTTCTCCTGGGCATGTCGCAGCTCGTCGAGCTGCCGCAAGCCCTCCATAAGGATATGCTCGGTGGGCATGTTGATCTGGTCCGGATAGTTGTGGGACTCGGACCCGAGCAACTCGAACGTGCCGTCTTCCCAGGACAGTATCCGATAGATCGCCTTGACAGGAGAAAGACCGGACGAATCGCTTATGGTCGCATGCACGAGCTTGCCCTTGTCCATGTGGATCTTGGCCACGACCCTGCCCCTGCGCAGGGCGAGCGTACCGGTCTTTTTGCTGGTGCTGAACAGCTGGATGAGATCGGGCAGGGGCACCTCGGCGATGGTGCCGGTCATGGACCGCGCGCCGCTGTGCACGGTCATTTTACCCACGTCTTGATAGCTCTGACGCGAGGCCACAGTTGACTCCGAGGCGGCCATATCCGGAGCATCCTCGCTTGCGTCCACCACCTTCATGATGGAAGTGCCGATCAGTATCCTGTCTCCCTTGGATACCACCGCCTTCGAAACCTTCTCCCCGTTCACGAAGGTGCCGTTGGTGCTGCCCCTGTCCACGAGGTTGATCTTGCCGTTCTTGACGACCAGCACGGCGTGCCGGCGGGAAACCATGTCCTCCATGAGCACGACATCGAGCTCGGAGCTACGCCCGATCACTATTTCGCGCCCTTCCTTGAGAATGTATTCCCCACCCTTGTATTTGCCGGAAATGAATCTCAACGCGAGCCTGGACATGTTCCGTGGAGAACCTCCGGTCGACCGCGAATTCCGCTGCAAGTCGACCAATAAAATGGGTCCATATTGTGCTTGGCGCTGTGCCCCAAGTCAAGGTGGCACGCGCCTCACGGATCGCCGCCGCGATCAGCGCTTGAAAACTGTTTTGGGCGACCATTCGTCTCCGATAACACCTGTCCTGAGGATCTTCCTGACCTCCGGCTTGCCGTCACCCGAGCTGCCCACAATCACAATCAACTCGAACGCATTTACCAGCAGGTTGGCCGCAAAGGGGCCTGTCACCGGAACTCCGCCGGCAACCATGGCCGCAGCCAGCTCCTCGTCGAGCAATCCCTCGCCGCTCAGGGGAAGCTCGGCCATCATCCCCCGACGATTCGTCGCGCAGGCCATGACGGAAGCGATATCGACCCAGCCGGCCGTGCTGCTCACTATCCAATCGGGGCTCAGATCGTTTGCGCGCAGCAACAGGGAGCCCACCGTCGCCGGTTGAGCGGCGCCCTTCCTGGATCCGCCGGCTGTCAGCCCGGCGCATCCGGGCCCGCAGAATCCCATGATGTCCAGATCTTCCACTCCCACCAGAAATGCCGATGACGGAATCAACCGAACCATGTCCGTGAGCACCGACAGGCGGTAGGGCATGACCGCGCCGACCACGGCGAACCGGGATCCCGCTTCGATGCCCTTCTCGATCACCTCCCTGGCCGGATCCTCCGACATCATGTCGAGATTTGCCCCATTGAGAAGAGAGGCGGAGATGTTCTTGTAGATTGCCGCCGTGGGATTACCAGAGCAGACCGGCGACATCGCCGCGAGCACCAGAGGTCCATCCTCCAGACGAAACCTGACGAGACCGGGCACTCCCTCGTCGTCCCTCCACGCCAAACCCGCGCCCAGGCATTTCAGGATCTCGGCGAGGGACTCCTCGCTGGTAAAACCCACCGGCGCCTCGCTCCACGCACCGCTCTTGCGAAGCCATATGGAGTCGGAACGAACGATGCGAATCTCATGGACGGCCGGATCTTCGAGCCAGTTGGAGAGGGGGCCGAGATCGACCACGGCGCGAAAAACGCGTCCGAGCAGATCTCCCATCTCCCCGGTCCTGGACAGTTTCCCGCTGGCCACCATATCCCGGGCCAGATCCTTGAGGATCAACCGGATCTTCCCGGCGGTGCCCTCGTCGAGCTTGACGGGGATCGATCCTCTCTCCACGCGTTTCACCTGCCTGGCGAGCACGTCGATCATCTGTTCCATCCGGTCACCGCCGCCACTGCTGTCCTTCGCCGGTGCGGGCGCTGGAGCTTTGGGGCGCGGTGGTGCCGGCGGCCTGGGGGCCCTGGGAGGACTCTCCTTCGCGGAAGAGCTGAAAATCTCGTCCTCGGGAGGCAAGGTCGTCGAATGCTCCGGCGCTTCATCGTCAACGATCTTCGCCTCCCGGCTCGGCGGTGGAGGCATCTTGTGGCGTGGGCTCGCGGGAATCGGCGGGGGCGCGGGCGCCAGCTCGGACGGCGCGCTCTCGAACGCCAGGATGAACTCTCCCACGTAGACGCTGTCTGACTTCTTTATCAACGTCGTCTCGGTAATCCTTCGTCCATTGATATAAGTACCGTTTGTGCTGTTCAGGTCCGTGAGCCGAAACTCGCCGCCGCTGTACTCCAGCTTGGCGTGCTTCTTGGATACATTGCCCCGCGGCAGGACAATTTGGTTTCCCTGGACACGACCGACGGTCACGACCTCTTCGTCAAATTCAATCCTCTGCTGGCTTCCGCCTTTTTCGGTAACGATGATTGTAAACGTCGACATAGATCCTTCCTTGCGGCTCTCTTAACTCAAGCGATCGCTCGGCCGCGCTCCAAAGGAGAACCAACCGAAGAACGTGTCCAGAGTTGCGCGGCGCTCCGGATCCAGATAGTCGAAATTCACACCGCGATCGCTAACCTCCCAAAAACCCTCGGACGTGATGCCGTCCAGCTCTTCCCTGATGGAGATCAGGCGAGACGGCAACTCATCCCGCATATCTTCATAAATGGAACGCGCCAAGTCGTCCGCGCCGTAGACTAAATAGTACGTGGCCAGCTTGATCTGGGCCTTGCGCACACCCCGCAACGACGCCTCCATCTCGTGACCCTCCTCGGCTTCCTTGTCGACATCCAAAAAGATCTCGAGCAACTCATCCCTGCAGCCGGCGTCGAGCTCGAAGGCGAGCTCGTTCAGGGTGCACAAGTCGTGGGCGGCGGTCTCCAGCACAAAGGCGAGCCCCGCCGAAAAACCCAGTTGCCCGTAATACTGGAAGCGCCTCGCAGCATCCAGAGCCACCTCGTTGCGCCCGCGTACAAGGGCGTTCTCGGCCAACAGTCGATACTGGTTGAGCACGTTGTACGCCGTGCGAACGTCCTTGCTGTTGATGGTGGCCCGCATGTACGTGTTGAAGAACTTGACCGCCAGATCGGCGCAAGGCTCGTCGTTCCTGTCCATCGCCTCCTGCGCCACCTTCCTAGTGTTGATGGCGATGAGGTAGTTGATGTCCCTCATGCGGTTCAGGGTCTCGCCGTACAACATCTGGTACTGGCGAAGTATCTTCATCTCCAGCCAGTACCGACCCCGCTCGATGTCATCGAGCACCTCTTCCTGCATGGACACGAAGTCCGGGTTCTCTCTTATCCAGGAATCCATGGTGAACCAGCCCTTCGAAAACGATTCCTTGAAATTGAAATAATCCCGCATCAGCCGGCCGAGGGTGTTGACCGCGTGCATGCAGATGACCTTGTCCTTGTTGTCTATCGCATTGAGCGCCACATCGGCCAGTTGCTCTATACCGCGAACCGCGCGCTCCTTGCACCGCTCGCTCCCGGCACCCTTCCCGCGTCCGCCCTTCGTCATCGCCGCGAGGGCCGAGGATGCCATGCGATCGATGATGTTGTGCGGGTTGAGAAAATTGAAGACGAACCCGAAATACGGCATCAACGCGACCATGCAGATGGTTATGGCCACAGTCGTTATTACTGCGCCCGCGTGCGGAACGTGGCCGGGTGAGGAGCCCGTGAGGCTGACCCATATGCACAAAAGAGCGGTCACCACGAAGAAGCCGAGCACTGCCAGGTTTGTGGGAGCGGTCACGAAAAGCTCAGTGATCCTGGATGTGTACCGGTTGGACGCCAGCTCCACGACGATGGCCACCACCGTGACGGTTATCCCCAGGATACCCGCAATCACCTCCGGCATGTTGGACAGAGCACCTTGTGAAACCGAGCCGTAGAGAAGTCGCCAGAAATCGATCGAGTCATCCCCTGCAAAGTCGTGCATGTACGCCAGCGCGTACACCAGCACGCTCACCGACGTGATGACAACGAGCACGATGAGCCATCCGAAGGAGCGTTTTTCGTAGCGTTTTGTATTATTCATAACGCGGGTTTCCAACAACTTCCCCTTCCCCTCGCAGGGGAAGGCCGGGATGGGGTCAATGAGCTTTGGAGACTAACGTGGGGCAACCCCGGCGGTCAACTGGAAGTGCGGCGGGGTTTGTCAATGGCTTCGGGCACATCCCTGCTGCTCGAGTTGATGACAACCAGACCGGCGATGAGCAACAGACCCATCAGGACGGCTATCCCTATGGCCAACCACATCTGTTTTCCCGACTGCTTCCGGATCTTTTCCGTGGGGCCCGGCACCAGGGAGTCGTGGGGCAGCGTCCGGAAAGAACGGAAATCTGCGGTGGCAGGTCCGTCCGGGAATACCTCCCGATAGGACATGTCCTCCTGCGAGACTAACGGGGTATGTCGTTCGCCGTCGACAATATCGGCCACACCGTGATCGATAGAGGAAGAACGCAACGCACCGGGCGCCGCACCGACCTCCGACTTGCCCAAAGACACGTTCTCCGCTTGCGCCCCCGACTTTCGGTAGTAGCCGGCGCCTGCAATGTTTGGTTCCGGCTCTCCGGCTTTCTTTTCCTCGCGCAATCGGTGATCCGACGCCACCCACTCGAGCACATGGCAGACACTCCGCGCCACTTGTTCTTCCCTCGAACCGGGTTTCCAGACGGGGCTGGATTCGGTGGGCACAACGGCCCCGGAGCGCAGCAGGCTGACTACCGCCCGCTCGATCTCCAATCGATCTTCCCCGTTTCCCAAGATCGCATTCAGATCCTCAGGAGGCGCCCCGGCCGCCATTCCCTCGGTCACCAGGTGGGCAACTCCCTTGAAGGTGGAAGCTATCTCGTGAAACAGACCCGGGCTCACCTCGAGCCCACCCTTGCCGCCGGCGAGGGGATTCGCATCTGGCCCGAATACCCCGGCCAGGATCCTCGCCGATCGATCGAGCAATCGCTCCAGCGTACCCATCACGTTATCCGGACCGGGGCGCTCAACGCGACGCTTGAAAGACCATCTCCCCAGATCGCACATGAGAAACTGGGAAAAAGCCGTCTCCCCCTCGTTGGTTCCCCCATCGACCCCCCTGCGGAAAGCCGACACCACACGCCCCTTCGCGAAGCCGATCTCGAACACGTTCCAGGCATCGTTGAGCGCGAGAACACCCTCGAGGTTCGCGTCCCCGAGCGCTTTCGTCAGCGCCGGGGGTCCGATCATCTCCAGCTTGTCCGCGAGCGGCCTGCCCGCCGATATTCTCTCCTCCAGCACCCGCAAGGGAGTGAGTGCATCCGCGATCCGCTCCACAACGCTCGAGATCAGCACCTTGGCGGTTCCGTCGTCCTCTTCTTTCCACCATTTCATGAGGAGCACCGGCGCCCACTTGAGGGCCGGGTGCCTCTTGAGCCTCTGGAAGAGCCACCATCCGCGCTCACCCGGGCGGATGAGTTCCGAGACGATAACGTCAGGTCGGAATTCCAGCGCGGTCCTGTACCCGCTCTCGTCCGCACTCCCAACCTTGAACCTTACCCGCATCCCCAGCAGGGCCTTTGACATCGACTCCAAATACTTCCCGTGACCCCCGAGCACGAGGATTCGCAGCCCCCGAACCCTGCTTATCGCCACCTCCGATGATCCGTCCGCGCCCACCGGAATCCCGCCGGGCCCGCCGCCGATGCCTTCCATGCCCAAATTGGACGAGGTGATATTTTTCCAGGAGTCGGAATCGTCTTTTGATGTTCCGAATTTGGTTTCGAGCCGCTTGATCAATTCGTCTTTCACAAGCAGCATGATACCATAGTACTCTCGAGATCCACCCTGGGGAATTGACTGGGCATGGAAAACAATAGTTACCTGCACAATGTACCCAGGCGCAATGCGGATCACGAGGAGGACGACGAAGGCCGGTGCGTTCTCCTCCGCCCCAAGCACCTGACGGGAGTCCTGGCCAGGTTGCTGCAACCGAAGCTGCCGAAAAAGTACTCCCGCATCAGGCTCGACGATATCGGAACGACCGTGTGGAAGCTGGTCGATGGAGATCTGACCGTGGGGCAGATAGCCGATCTGGCGCACGAGCAGTTGGGAGATCGCATCGAGCCGCGCTACGAAAGGGTCTCCCAATTCGTCCATTCCCTGCACGGCAACGGGTTGCTTACCCTGTTCGAGCCGTCCGGCACGAGGAAGGGCTGATAGGTGGAGTCACAAGAGCGACGAGCCCAGATCCTGGAGCATGCCGCCAGGCTCTTCGGCGACAAGGGTTATCACGACACGTCCATCTCGGACATCATCGCCGCGGCCGGGATCGCGAGAGGTACTTTCTATCTCCATTTTACAAACAAGCGCGGCATTTTCGAGGAGCTCCTCGACGGCATGCTGAAGGACCTGACAGAAAGCGTTGTGACCGTGGACACATCGCCCGAGGCTCCCTCCGCCCGGGAACAACTCCTGGACAACATCACCCGCGTAATCGAGTTGTTCTCGGTCAAACGGCACATGCCGGCCATCCTTTTCACGGGCGCGGTGGGGCTCGACAAGGAGTTCGACGCCAAGGTCAACGATTTCTACGAGGCCCTCACCGACGAAATGATGGGCTCGTTGATCCTCGGGCGGAAGATGGGCCTCGTTCGACAGTGCAACACCCGCATCGCCGCGCGTATTGCCCTTGGAGCTTTCAAGGAGATGCTCCACGAGATCTTCCACAACGAGGAGCGCAAAGGACAGGATCCGCGCAAGCTCGCCGCCGAAGTGCTCGATATATTCTCCAGGGGTGTCCTAGAGGACGGGGTGTCGATTCCCTGATCCTTTAAGGCAAAGGAAAACCAATCAAACACATTGATTGTTCGTCTCACGAAAAAAACTTTGACTTTTTATTCTCTTCTAATAGAACGCTTTCAGTAGACAACGCTTGCTTCCTTGAAAGGGGAAGGGGAAAGGAGAAACCTGATCATGAAACCCAGAATATTCATTGTTCTGTGGGCGGCCCTGTCGGCGATGATGATCATCGGCTGCAGCAGCGGCGGCGGAGGTGGCGGTTTCGATTCGGGGACCGACACGGACACCGACACGGACGGGGACACTGACTCGGACACTGACACGGACACCGACACGGATACCGATACGGATACCGATACAGATACCGACACGGATACCGATACGGATACCGATACGGATACCGACACGGACACCGGCGCCGCTACGGTCACGACCCAGTTCGGGGTGGTCTCCGGAGGAGGGCTCGTAGAATCCACAAACTACTCCATGCGTGTGACCGTCGGCGGTTCGCCCATGGGGACGGCCCAGAGCACAAACTACGGCGCCGCGGTAGGAGTCGGCGCGCTTGTTAATCAGTAAAGGAGAGAAAAGAAAATGAAAAAGGTAATTCTGACAATATCGGCCTTGATGATAAGCGCGATGATTTCCACGGGCGCATTTGCTACGGTTCCGGATCTGATTCCGGTGCAGGGAGTGTTGGCGGATTCCGCCGATCTGCCCATCGATGCGCTCACCGACATCACCTTCAACCTGTACGACGTCGAGACGGGCGGCACGGCACTGTGGACGGACACCTTTGTCGATGTCGACGTGGTGGAAGGTTTCTTCACGGTGTACCTGGGCTCCGGCACGGCGCTGGACTTCGCGTCTCTGATTTCAAACTCGGAGGTGTGGATGGGCATCACTGTTGAGACCGATCCCGAGATGGATCGTTTCCAGCTCGCGACGGTTCCGTTTGCCATCGAAGCGCAGGTTTCCCAGAGCGTGGGCTCGCTGACCGAGGCGAACATCAACAGTAACTTCCTGTCTTCATCCTCCCCCGCAGCGGGAGTAACTGCGACGCAGGTTTCCAACTGGAACACGGCGTACGGATGGGGTGACCATGCCGGTCTGTACGCTCCCATCAGCCACACTCATGCTTGGGGTACAATCACCGGTATTCCCGCCGGTTTCGCCGATGGCGTGGATAATGACACCAACACGACGTACACCGCGGGCACGGGGTTAAATCTTGCGGGAACCACCTTCTCGGTCGACCCGACTGACTTCAATAGCACTAATCCAATCAACCAGTATTACACGACCGGTACAATTTCAAAGACCGGCACTGGTTACCTTAGTGTGGGAAGCGTGTCTTTTACTCCACCTGTAAGCGGTCATGTTTTGATAACGGGCATGTCTGAAGTCTATTGTTCTACTGGTTGTTCCACAGGGTCGACCCAGACCACTTATCTGTACGTTAGCACAAGCACTACAACCCCAAATGGATCTTATTCGCGCATTGGGTGGAACACCTCTGACGGGACGGGCTCTATTAACTTGAAGCATCTTTCCACCCAGTATGAGTGGGCGGTAACCGGGGGAACCGCATACACTTTCTATGCCCTGGCACGTTTGGGAACGTCCACTTCAACTTACGTCTATCTCAGAAGAAACCTCTCATACGTTTTCATCCCCGACTAGGCACTATTCGACTTTCCCCGTCACGTCTTTTCGTCTATAGAAACCCCATGAAAACAACACCAATCATCTACATTGCTTGTGTTGCCTCCGTCCTGCTCGTCGCTTGCGGGGACAACGCAGATTGCCGAAACAAATCCAAAGAATGTGCGAGCGGGTACACCTGCGAGGAAGGCACGTCAGACAAGTGGGACTGCGTGAAATCAGCGGAGGTCAATCCTGAGGTTGTACCGGGCAAGAAGACTCAACCCGAACCGAAGCACCACTTCGCCAGGGGGCCCAAGGTAGAGACGACCGCGTGCAAGGACCACCCTCGTTGCTCGAAGATGTCGCTGGAGTGCCTGTGCAACGCAAAGAAACAACTGGTATCT
>SDBV01000133.1_pt1 | contig 90717 bp, 69 predicted proteins | sample 2277081 | NCBI WGS metagenome assembly SDBV01 (sample SAMN10402039, study PRJNA504765) | marine sediment metagenome | isolation source: marine sediment core GS10_PC15, 223 cmbsf | place: Arctic Ocean: Southern Knipovich Ridge | collected 2010
GGATAAGGTTCTTCGCGTTGCATCGAATTAAGCAACATGCTCCACCGCTTGTGTGAGCCCCCGTCAATTCCTTTGAGTTTTAGCCTTGCGACCGTACTCCCCAGGCGGTCCACTTAACACTTTTGCTCCGGCTGGAACTCCGTCAGAGAACCTCCAACCTAGTGGACATCGTTTAGGGCCAGGACTACCGGGGTATCTAATCCCGTTCGCTCCCCTGGCTTTCGTATCTCAGCGTCAGGACAGGCCCAGCGCATCGCTTTCGCCTCTGGCGTTCCTCTTGATATCTACGCATTCCACCGCTCCACCAAGAGTTCCACACGCCCCTACCTGCCTCAAGTCTATCAGTTCGCCAAGCAATTCCTCGGTTGAGCCGAGGGCTTTCACAAAACGCTTGATAGACCGCCTACATACTCTTTAAGCCCAGTGATTCCGAACAACGCTTGCCACCTTCGTATTACCGCGGCTGCTGGCACGAAGTTAGCCGTGACTTCCTTTGGGATTCCTCAGCTAAGGCGGATATTAGCCACCTTCGTTTGGTGATCCCTGACAGTGGTTTACACTCCGAGGAGCTTACTCCCACACGCGGCGTCGCTCCGTCAGGCTTTCGCCCATTGCGGAATATTCGTTACTGCAGCCTCCCGTAGGAGTCTGGGCAGTGTCTCAGTCCCAATGCGCCGGGTCAACCTCTCAGCCCCGGTACTCGTCGTAGTCTTGGTAGGCCGTTACCCTACCAACAAACTGATGAGACATGGGCCGCTCCCGGACCGACAGGTCCCGACCGAAGTCGGGATCCCCGCCCTTTGACCGCTGTGTCATATGACACTGTGGTCTCATCCGGTATTACCTGCAGTTTCCCACAGCTATCCCGGTGTCCAGGGTACGTTACCCATGCATTACTCGCCCTTTCGCCACTCTAATAAGTTCCCGAAGGAACCGTTCGCGTTCGACTTGCATGTTTTAGCCACGCCGCCAGCGTTCGATCTGAGCCAGGATCAAACTCTTCTCTTATTATCTTATCCACTTCCGATCGCCCCAAACGAGCGACAATCAAAAGCTGATGGATTAGAAGATTGAAACTGGTTGGCCGGGAGTTTTAAGGGGGTCTCCCGGCCGGTTTGGTACCCGCAATTAAGCGGGCGCAAAACTCAAAATCCAATACAGGCTGTCACGAGGATTTTAAGCGGACACCTCTCGCAAGGGAGGCATCCTAAGAATATACACTGCCGGCCTATGCCGTGACGGCTTTGGCGCGACAGATCACTTCCTCGTGACGACTATCACTGTTCACTTTTCAAACACTATCTGCTCGGCGACTCCTAGCGAGCCGTCGTTCGCCTCCATCAGGCGAGTTGGGTATTATAGCTACCACCCGGGTGGCGTCAATCACTTATTCAAAGTTTTTTCAATAAACTTACGCAGCAAGGGCTTAGGCCCGCAAACACAGGCTCAAAAGCAAGCGACATAATCAAGAATACGCGGCCGCCACTATTATTCTATGCTGCCGACACGAGCATGTCAAGCCTGCGACAGGGCCGCGCCAACGCGATGTGCGAGCCAGGAAACGCGCCTGAAATACCTTCTGACATGGCTGCCAGACCGGCCAGTCGGCATGCGTATAATGAGTCATGGGCCGATGGCTGTGACACCGGCTCGCCGAAGGCATGAGGCAACTGCCCCTAGTGTGGCAGCAAACAAATACGAGCGTGCGATACTTCGGCGGGTCAGAGCCTTAGCCACCGGCCCGTCTCATAAATCGAGTGGCCGGCGAGACGTAAGTGCTTATCTAGCCAGGATTTTCTTCGCCGAATCCTCGCCGCCATTGATCAGGTGAATCAGGGGTTGTGGGCGGTCTACGCCTTCTACGAAGCTTGGCCTGGCCGCCCAAGGAGTGACGGACATAACGTTCGTAAGGTCCATCCAGTGCTGCATTCGCGCCACGGGCAGGTCCCAGGTCATGTGGAAGTGATTGGCCGGGGCGAATTGCTTGTACTCTATCATCGACGCGTACTTAGGTACGACGAACGTGTGAGGCCAGATCGGCGTGGACGTAGCAGCGACAGCCTTGGCCAGCTCGTCGGGCATGGCCGTCGTGGTCGCCTCATCCCATATCATCGAGAACATGCCGTTCAGGCTGCTAAAGGCCAGCCGCGCCGCCAAGCCGTCTATGCCGCCCGGCGTGAAGAAGTTCACGCAGTTGCCGCCACCGGGGAAGTAATTGGTCTCGGCCAGGGGCATGGATATGCCCTTCATGCAGGTGGACATGGCCGCCCCCGGCTTGGCAGCCCAGTTGAAGCTGGCCGAGCCGCTGTTGTCGCCATCGACGAACCCGCGCTTCGCCCACAACTCCTTGCCCGTGGACTTGATCTTGAGCTTCTTGGCCAGGGCGTTTATTTCCCACGGTTCCCACACTTTGCGGAAGTCCATGAATAGTGGCGGCTGACCGCCGGATAGCCATGTCATGAACAGCATTGTCAGCAGGCCTTGCATGTCCGCCTCGGTGGCAAATGGCAGGGCTGGCTTGGGGCCGTTGTGGTCGAACGTGGAGTTGAACAAACTCTCCATCACGTCGGCGACCGGCAGGGGCAGGCCTCGCAGGTCGCTGCCCCATTCCAGTTGGCTCATGAACCCGCCGCCGACTGCGCCGAGGTCCTCCATCAGGTCGCGGACGATCAGGTACATCGCCAGTGACATATCGAATCGCTCGCGGTCTTCTGCGCCGCGCAATTCGAGACGTTTGCCGACGTGCTTGTCTATCCATGCTTTCAGCGCAGCCAGCTCCTTGGCGTCGTAGGCGCCCTTCTCCAACATGTCCGACAGCAGCTTCATGTCCAGTCGGGTGATCTCCAGGCCGAACGTTTTGCGGGTGGGCATCACGTGGGCGAGAGCGGTTTCCATGCCCATCGAATCGTGCCCGAGGACCATGACGCGCTTACCTCGCAGGCCTGCGAACGTGAGGGCGGCGTAGCACCAGTCGATCAGTGCGTCGGCGGTGGATGCGGTCATCTTCGGGTTGGCACCGGTGTCGGGCCAGGTGCCGACGTTGAGAGAAACCAGCTTGCCCGTTTGTGCCAGTGCGCCCGTGACGGCGTGCGCGTAGACGACGCCGGGCTTTGGTCCGCTGTTGCCGCACGTGATGTTTACCGGCACGTTTGGGGGCAACTGGCTGAGCAGACTGATTAGCGTAAGCTGCGGGAAGGCCCAGGTGTCCGGCGCGACGATGACGGCGTCGACGCCGGCCTTGCGGAACTGGCGGGCGACGGTGTCAGCCTGCTTCTCTCCGTCGATCAGGACGCTCGACCACACCACGTCCACCGGCTCGCCGCAGGGCATGGTGACCTTGCCGGCCACTGCCTCTGCGATCATCGAGACGATGTTGACAGCCCGCTCCCGTGATTCCTTATCCAGGCGGGGGTCGCAAGTGGCACAGATGCCGAAGGTGACGGCGGCGTGTTTGTTGGATTTGATCGAGGCGAGCTTCCTTGCCTGTGGCATGTCGGTTTCTCCTGTGCGCATTTTGTCTTGTCCGAGCGTATCCTGTTGCCGGTGCGTCTTTGCCGCCCTCGGCGAGCAACAACCGGCTGTGTAGGCTACCCAAGGGGACGGCTGCGTTCAAAGATTTTCCGGGCGGAGCGATCGCGGCGGCGTGTTTTCCTTGGCTGGCCGGCGGGGATAGGCATATAATCAAACTGGCAGATGGGCTTTATGTTGCCAAGGAGAGTTATTTATGAAGCGTCGAGACGGATTTACGTTGATCGAGTTGCTTACTGTTCTGGGGATAATCGGGCTGTTAGCGACGATGTTGTTGCCGTCCTTCGTGAAGATTCTTGAGTTCGCCCGTCAGGGCGGGTGTCAGAGCAACCTCAAGCAGTTGTCCGCCGCTGTGTGGGAATACACCGACGCGTACAAGGGCGTGTTTCCGCCACGGAGCATGGATGGTGGGGCGGCCCCGACGCGCTGGTGGGGTTACGACGACCTCAGCCGGGCCAGAGGCGCAGTCGAGCATGCCGACATATTTGACTTCATAAAGAAGACCGAAGTCTTCCGCTGCCCGGAGATGGTCTCGGGTGGCTGGGAGTTCAACTCCAAATACGTCGGGTACGGGTACAATGCCTGGTTCCTGGGCAACTACGGCGGGCCCGGCTCGTCGGCCCCGGCGGCGATGGCGGACATCACGCCCTTTCTGTGGGCCACCGTGGGCCTAGTTGATAACACGTCGCAACTAATAATCTTTGGCGACTCAGCGTACCGAGGCTCGGGCACGTATGGCGCAAGTTATGCGATGTGGTACCCCATAGCCGACTCTCATGTGGACCTCCGTCACGGCGAGAGGGGCAACGTGGTATACATGGACGGCTCGGCCAAGGCGTGCCGGGACTGGGAGGTCAACCCTCCCCAGGCGCCGACTGCCGACGACCGTCCTTTCGTGGCCTATTGGGATCCTCAACAGGGCCGGAAGAACTAGCTTCGGCGTCGGGAGTAGCTGGGCGGGGCTATTCGTCGATCGCGCGAGCTTGCAGGACGGACATCTTCTCGCGCACTTCGTTGGCCATTCGGCTGTTGGGGAACTCGCGGACAATTTGCTCGCCGGCGACGATCGCCTGAGTCCACTGTTCGTCAGTTACGTGAATCGCGAACTGTACGCCGAGGTTGCTGAGGCGTGCTTTGAGCACGCCGCGCGCGGATTCCGCCAGGGCGGCAGCTTCCTGCGGCGTGACGTACGTGTCCAGTTGTTGGAGTAGCGCGAGGCTCAATTCCACGTCGTTCTTGCGGGCGGCCTCTCCGTAGGCTTGCAGCAGTTCACGTTTGCGCTTGTTGCGGGCGACGTGGATGGCCTGAGGCAGCTTGGCTATGCGGGTGTCTTCAGGGAATAACGTGGTCAGGCGCTTGGTCTCGCGCAGAGCGCGGGCCCAGTCGAGATCGCTGATCAGGTTTTCGATACGCTTGAAGGCGGCTTCGAGGCGTTCCTCGATCGTTGCTTCGCGGCTCTTGGCGATCATTTGGCGCAGTCGCCCTGCCTCCTCGGGGTACCCTATGTTCTTGTCGATCTGCTCGACCAGCGCTTCGGCGGCGGTGAAATCCTGGCGCATCAGTTCGTGGTTGATCGTCTCGCGGAAGGTCTCGATCTCCTTATCGCGGTACAGGAGGCTCTTGGCCTTCTCGGACATGCTAGCCAGGTCGCACAGCCTGCGGGCGGATTCCGCCTGGTCGGCGGCCAGCGTTTCCACTCGCTCCAGTCGGCCGGCTGCGAGCGTCGTGCCATGCTCATTGGCGACCAGCACGTCGATGACGCCGCTGGCTATAACCGCCCATCCACCCGCCGCCGCCAGACCAAGAGCGGCCAATGCCTGGACCATCAACGATCGAAATGATGCCTGCCCGGCGATGATATCGTCGACGGCAAAGGCTATTACGGTTACAAGCCCCGCGGCAAGCAGGGCGAGGGTGATTATCAGAGTCCAACGCATTATCGTGGCCACGGCGGCGAATCGGCCTTGCCTGTCAGGCATAACAGAGCCCTTTCACATAAGAATTTCCACCAGCCAAGCGACAGGCGGCGGTATCTGTGGAGTCGGCCTTGGCGCCCGCTGCGCTTGAGGAAAAAACCGCCATTCAGCGCCCCTTGGGTCCGACGCCGATGGGCCGACTCTTGAGTTACTACTGCTGTCGGTGGTAGCATCAGTCGGTGGGCGGATGCTGAGGCCAGCGCCGCGTCGATGGCCTCAGCCGTTGCGCCCGCGGGTTGGATGCAAACCATGGCCCAAACTTCGACAGAGACAATTTTCGACCAGCAGTTCCTCGCCCGCCTGGCCAGGCTGAGCATTATGGCCAAGCGCCTCGCCGGCGGTAGGTCCGCCGGTGGCAGGCGGTCGGCCAGGCTGGGCGACGGTCTGGAGTTCGCAGACCACCGCAACTACACGCCGGGCGATGATGTGCGTCTCATAGATTGGCCATACTACGCTCGCATGGAAAAGTTGCTGGCCAGGATGTTCCACGAGCACAGCGAGGCGGGCATCGCGATTCTGCTGGACACCTCCGCGTCGATGGCCCCGGCCGGCGAGGCGGACTGGGCCGGCAAGGCCGACCGATTGGGCACGTTCGATTATGCCCGCCGGGTGGCGGCGGCGATGGCATACGTGGCCGCCGCTTGCCTCGAGCGAGTGTGGGTATTCCCCTTCGCCGATTCGCTGCAACCGCCGCTGCACACTTCCCGTAGCGGCGGGGACGTGCTGGCTGTGTTGGATTTTCTCGCCCGGCTCAGCCCCGGCGGGCGGACCGACTTACTCGGCAGTGTCCGCCGGCTCGTCGATCGTCGGGCCAGGCCCACTACCGTGCTGGTGATTAGCGACTTACTGCCCGCGGGCGACGACTTGTCCAAGGCCTTGGCGATACTGGCGGGGCGAGGCTGCGATGTCAGCGTCCTGCAGGTTTACTCCCCGTGGCTGGCCCGCCCGCCGCTGCTTGGGCCTATGCATCTGATCGACGCAGAAGACGGCCGGCGGCTGTCAATTAACGTAACAGACGCTATGATAAAGTCATACAGTCTGCAGTGGGATGAGTTCCTCGCCCGCTGTCGGCGGACGTGCCTCGCTGGGGGGGCTATCTACCTTGGCGCGGCCAGCGACGTGCCCATAGAGGAGTTCGTCCTGCTGTCGCTTCGCCGCGCAGGAGTGCTGGCCGGGTAGCGGGCCAACGAAGGAAGATGCAACTTTTCGGCCGGCGAGCCCGTATAGACGTATATCGTGGAATAGGTGCACACGTGCGCGATTCCTGCCGAACAATGTATTGAGATGGTATTTGGGAGTTAGTTATGAAGCCGTCCACAAGCCGATTGGTTCCGTTGGTAGTGCTGGTCATTGCGGGGTCGCTGATAATGCTCGCCGGCCCGATGGCGCTGAGGCAGATGGCCTACGCCGTCGAGGCGGGAAGATTGCGGGCCGCCCGGGAGCAGCTTGTCGAACTCAGCAAGCAGGACACACTCTCGCCTCTGTTTCGGGCGGTCAGCAGCGTCGTCCAGCCGGCCGTGGTGGAAATCCGAATCACGAGGCGCGTGCAGGCGCCGCTGGTCGACCAGGAACTGGAAGAACTGATGCGGCGGCACTTCGGGGAGTCTTCTCCTTTCCGCGAGCCCGGCAGCGCCGCGCCGGCCCGGCCCAGAGAATTCTTCGCGCGAGGCCTGGGCAGCGGCGTGATAGTCGACGCCGCCGAGGGCTACGTGCTGACCAACCATCATGTAGTGGCCGGGGCTGAGGAGGTGGCGGTCATCCTTCACGACGGGCGAAAGATCATCGCCGAGTGGGTGCGGACCGACAAGCAGACCGACCTTGCGGTGGTGAAGATCAATGCGGATCAACTGATCGACGCGCCTCTGGGCGATAGCGATGAGCTGGCCGTGGGCGACTGGGTGCTGGCCATCGGCTCGCCCCGCGGGCTGCAGCGTACGGTCACGGCGGGGATAGTTTCGGCCAAGGGGCGTCACATCAATGGGCCTGGCACGTATGAGGACACCATCCAGACGGACGCAGCCATAAATCGCGGCAACTCCGGCGGGCCCCTGGTGAACATGCGCGGGGAGGTGATCGGCATCAACAATGCGATCGCCTCGACCTCGGGTGGCAACGAGGGGATCAGCTTTGCGATCTCATCGAACATGGCGCGGGAGGTGATGGAGCAGTTGATCGAGAATGGCACTGTGGTGCGGGGCTTCCTGGGCGTGGCGATTCAGGACATAGACGACGGGCTTGCCAAGAGTTTCTCCCTGCCCGATAGCGCGGGCGCGTTGATATTGACGGTCCAGCCCGGCTCGCCGGCGGAAAAAGCGGGCCTGCAGGTGGAAGACTTCATTGTCTCAGTGGCCGGCGAGCCCGTGCGAAGTGTCATGGAATTGCGCAGCGTGGTGGCGCATGTTCGCCCGGGCGAGGCTACTTCCCTTGAGGCCTATCGCGGCGGGGAGAAGGTAACCTTCGAGGTCGAACTGGTCGCCCAGCCTGTCAGCATGGCCGAAAGAAGTCGGCCCGCTCCTCCACCGGCCGAGCCGACGGATAACGATTATGGGCTCGAGGTCGCCGACCTGACCGACAGCGTTGCCAGGAGGCTGGGGTATAGCTCGAGCGTTGAGGGGGTGGTGGTGACGGAGGTCTCGCCGGTGTCCGATGCAGCCGAGCAGGGCGTCCGGGCCGGCATGGTGATAACGCACGTCGGGCAAGAGCCAGCCACCACGGCTGAGCAGTTCGCTGAGCTGCTGGATGTCGCTGGGGAAGATGGCATTCGCCTTCGCATCCTGGCCGGGCCTGCCAAGCGATACGTGTTCATCGAGCCGTTCGATCGGCCGGAACAGCCGGATCAGGAGTAACATCGTCGATAAACTGTTCTTTTTCTTGGCCGGATAGGGTAGAATAGAAGTCGTTGGGAGCACTTCGAGCCGGCGGCGTTCTTTTTGTGTGTAGTTGCGAGCCGCCTATGGGCGAAGATGTCCTAGGGAGGCGGGTGCATATGGGACATAAAAGAACCACGGTTATGGACAGCAATCTGGGCCGGTGGGTAGATAAAATCGCCGGCCGACAGTTTCGCCCACTCTACCCTGGCGACGTGTGGATTCCTGCCGTGGACTGCTGCGAAGACGGCCTGAACTATTACATGATCGCAGAGCTCGCCGGCGTTCGCCCGGGCGTGATAGACCTGGAAATCAACGCGGGGGTGCTGACGATATCCGGCACGAGGGAGTCGCCCACTGTCGACGGCCCGATTGGTGACATTCGCCTGCACGTGATGGAGATCGATCATGGGCGGTTCTCCCGCGATTTGCCCGTCCCCCGCGATGCCGACAGCGACGCGATATCAGCCATCTACGAACACGGGCTCCTGTGGATAAAGCTGCCGAAGCGGACCTGAAGGGAATCGGATGGGAGCCGACAAGAAGAAGCCCATAAACGGCAGCGTGCCCGGTGGGGGAGTGATAATCCAGTTGGGGCAAGGGGGCGATGATCTCGATCTGACGACCGCGGAGATACCTTCCGTATCGCCCGTGCTGCCCGTGCGGAATATGGTGATCTTTCCCGGCGCGCCGACGCCTCTGGCTATCGGGCGGGAAAAGAGCAGGCACCTGCTGGACGATCTCCTGCCCGAGCAAAAGATGTTGGTGGTCGTCTGCCAGAAACGTCCGGAGGTCGATGACCCGGCGCCGAAGGATCTTTTCACAACGGGCACGGCCGTGTCCGTGCTGAGGATGCTGCGCCTGGAAGACGGCACGCAGAGCGTCATACTGCGGGGCCTGAGGCGAGTGCACATCGAGGAGTGGACCGCCCAAGAGCCATACCTGCGGGCAAGAGTGACGCCTCTGACTGATCACATCGCCGACAGCACCGAGACCGAAGCGCTCATGGTCAATGTTCAGACGATGGCCCGAAAAGTTATAATGCTCTCGCCCGGCGTGCCCGACGAGGCAGTGCTGATACTGGACAATATCGAGAACCCCGGCGAGCTGGCGGATTTCCTGGCGGCGAACATGGAAATGCCCCTTGCCGACAAGCAGCAACTCCTGGCTGAGCTGGATGTCAACATTCGGCTGCGTATTCTCAGCAGCGCCTTGCAGCACCAAGTGGACGTGCTTGAACTCTCCGGGAAGATCCAGGAGCAGGTCAAAGCCAACATCGGCGAGTCGCAGCGGGAGTACTTCCTGCAGGAGCAGCTCAAGGCCATTCAGGAAGAGCTGGGCCAGCTCGATGATCGGACCGTGGAGGTCGAGCACATGCGTGAGCGGATAGAGGCCGCCGGCATGGCTGAGGATATCAACGCCGAGTGCCTGCGCGAGCTGTCGCGGATGGAGAGGATCCCCGCCGCATCGCCGGAGTACAACGTCATTCGCACGTACCTGGACTGGATGACCGAGCTGCCTTGGTCCGCCAGCACGGCTGATGACTTGGACGTCAACCGCGCCGAGCGCACGCTCAATAAGGACCATTACGACCTGGAGCAGGTCAAGCGTCGCGTGCTGGAGTACCTGGCCGTGCGGAAGCTGGCCCCCGATTCTCGCGGGCCTATACTGTGCTTCGTGGGCCCGCCCGGCGTGGGCAAAACGTCGCTGGGCCAGTCCATCGCCCGCGCGCTGGGGCGAAAATTTATCCGCATGTCGCTGGGCGGCATGCGAGACGAAGCGGAATTGCGAGGCCATCGGCGCACCTACATAGGCGCCATGCCCGGCAGGATCATTCAGGAAATACGCAAAGCCGGCACGAACAACCCCGTTTTCATGCTGGACGAACTGGACAAGGTGGGCGCGGACTTCCGCGGCGATCCGACCTCAGCCTTGCTTGAGATACTGGACCCAGCCCAGAACTTCAGCTTCCAGGACCACTACCTCAACGTCGCCTTCGACCTGTCCAAGGTCATGTTCATCGGCACGGCGAACTATATTCAGCCCGTGCCGGCCGCCCTGCGCGACCGCATGGAGGTCATCGAACTGTCCGGGTACACGCGCCGTGAGAAGCTGTTCATTGCCACCAAGTATCTCATCAGGCGCCAGCTGACGGACAATGGGCTGACGGCCAAGCAGGCCAAGTGGCGGGACCCGGCCGTGGATTTGATAATTCGAAACTACACCCGCGAAGCCGGCGTCCGCGAGCTGGAGAGGCAGATCGGCAGCGTATGCCGGGGCATAGCCGCCAAGATAGCAGCCGGCAAAACACGGGGGCGAACCGTCACGCCGGCGCTGGTCAAGGAGTTGCTGGGCCCGCGAAAATACGAAAGCGAACTGGCCCTGCGGACCAGCGAGCCGGGCGTCGCGACGGGCCTGGCCTACACGCCGACCGGCGGGGAGATATTGTTCATCGAGGCGACGAGCTATCCCGGCACGGGCCAACTGATACTTACCGGGCAGATAGGCGACGTGATGCGGGAATCCGCCCAGGCCGCGCTGAGCCTGATCAAGAGCCGCGGCGATTCGCTGGGCATTGATGTCGAGGCGATGGCCAAACTGGATATACACGTTCACGTGCCGGCCGGGGGAATACCCAAGGACGGGCCATCGGCGGGCGTATCCATATTCACGGCTATGACGAGCCTGCTGACGGGTCGGCCCGTGCGGGCGGACGTGGCGATGACCGGCGAGATAACGTTGCGAGGGCTTGTCTTGCCCATCGGCGGGATGAAGGAAAAGGCCCTGGCCGCCCGGCGAGCGGGTGTGTCGACCATAGTACTGCCCAAGCGGAACGAGAAAGACCTGCCCGACGTGCCGGCCGACGTGAAAAAGGAGCTCACCTTTGAGTTCGTCGCCAACGTTTCGCAGCTGCTGGAGATAGTTCTAACGCCTCCAGAGGAGGCCAACAGGAGCAGACGAAAAAAAAAGAACAAAAAGACCGACTAATTCCTTGCCGGGAGTACGGTCAGTTGATAACCTGAGAACGTTGTCGACGGAGTCTGCAGTCGGCGAGTTGGATGGGTCGTTTTTTTGGGTGGGCGTTTTCTTGGCGGCTCATCCTGATAGATTGATCGGTTTTGCCACATGGGTGGCCTGCTGATTGGTGGTGCGTCCCCCCCCGCGCGTCATCATAGCGGGCTGCCCACCTTTTTTTTTGCGCTGATGGGGCAGGGGGAAGTGGCGGTCAGCCTTGAAGGGCTGCGACGATCGCCGCGGCGGCGGCTTGAGGATTCTCGGCTGTGCATATGGCCGAGCTGACGGCAACGCATTTTGCCCCGACGGCCCGCAGCTGGGGGATATTGTCAGCCGTGATCCCACCCACGGCGACCACAGGCAGCGACACCTCCGCCAGCACTTCTGCTAATGCCTCAGTTCCCACGACGATGGGCTTGGCCTTGGTGGCGGTGTCGAATATCGCGCCAAAGCCGATGTAGTCCGCCCCCTCATCCACCGCCGTCCGCACCTGTCCGAGCGAGTGAGTGCTCCGCCCGACCAGCGCACCGGGCCTCAGCAGGCGGCGCGCCTCGGCGACCGGCAGGTCGTCCTGGCCCAGGTGCACGCCGTCGGCTCCGACGATCGCGGCGATGTCAGGCCGATCGTTGATGATCAACAACCCGCCCATTTCGTTGGTAAGCTGGCGCAGCTCAGCCGCCAGGGCCAGGAAATCTATGTCCGTGGCATCCTTCTCGCGCAACTGGATAACATTCGCCCCGCCGGCGAGTATGCCCCGCGCGACGGCGAGCAAGCTTCCGCCGCATAAGTCGGACGAGACGATGGCATACAACCCCGCTTCAGCCATTCGCCCGGCCACCATCAGCCGGCCCGTCAGCCTTTGCTCCAGCGTGTAGGCGCTGTAACGCATTCGCTCGACGGCCAGGGCGGCCTGGGGGGCGATTGTCTTGCAGTACTCCTCGATGGTGCGCAGGCTTTCGGTGAGTCGTTTGCAGGCGGCGACGGCGACGTCGGCCAGGCCTTCGCGCCGGCCCTCGGTGGGGCTTGTCAGGTCCGTGCCGATATCGCCCGGCGTGTCGCGGCTGGCGATAAGTTGATCCGCCGGCAGGCTGTCCAGCACTTCCTTGAGCTTGCTGCGAAGTTCCTTGGCCGCCGCGGCGATGGCGGGGTCATTGAGGGCGAATCGGGCGCAGTCCTCAGCCACACGCAAGGCTTCCCGGGCTCGGTTGAAGTTGGCGTCGAGGATGCGATAGATCTCGTTCATGGCTGCCCCTCGATATTATACGCTTGCGACTACTCCCGCTGAGCGGGAATCGGGAACTGTTTGCAGAACTCGGCCACAGCGCCGCGGATACTGTCTATTACGTCCTGGTCGCCGTTGCTGGAAAGGATATCGTCGATCCACTGGGCCAGCTTTGTCATCTGGTCGGGCCTCATGCCGCGGGTGGTGACAGCCGGTGTGCCAAGGCGCAGCCCGGAAGTTTCCTTGGGCCCACGCGTGTCGAAAGGAATGATATTCTTGTTGCTGATGATTCCGGCGTCGGCAAGCCATCCAGCGGCCACGTGCCCGGTAAGATTCTCGTCCCGGCTACGTAAGTCTATTAACATCAGATGGTTATCCGTGCCGCCGGTGACCAGTCGCCAGCCTCGCTCGGTCATGGCTTCGGCAAGGGCCTTGGCGTTGGCGACGATGGCGGCGGCGTACCATTTGAACTCAGGCTGCATCGATTCCTGCAGGGCGATGGCCTTTGCGGCGATCACGTGGGGCAGGGGCCCGCCCTGCATGCCCGGGAAAACCGCCTGGTCGACCGCGCGGGCGAATTGCTCCTTGCAGAGGATGATGCCTCCGCGCGGGCCTCGCAGCGTCTTGTGATTCGTCGTCGTTATGAAATCTGCGTGCGGCATGGGGTGGGGGTGCACGCCGCCCACGACCAGCCCGGCGATGTGCGCGATGTCCGCCAGCAGCAGACAGCCCGCTTCCTTGGCGATTTGCCCGAAGGCCTCGAAGTCGATCGTCCGCGGATAGCTAGACGCGCCGACGATCAGCATTTGTGGCTTTTCGGCGAGCACAGCCTGGCGGACCTCGTCCATGTCCAGCATTTCCGTTTGCTCATTGACGCCGTAATGCACCGGGTTGAACCACTTACCCGAGAAATTAATGTTCAAACCGTGGGACAGGTGCCCGCCGTGCTGCAGGTGCATGCCCATTATCTTGTCGCCAGGCTTGAGGGCAGCCATGTAAACGGCCAGGTTCGCGCTCGTGCCGCAATGCGGCTGAACGTTGGCGTGCTCGGCGCCGAACAGCTTCTTGGCCCGGTCGATGCAGAGCTGCTCGATGGTGTCGATATTCTCACAGCCGCAGTAGTATCGCTTTCCGGGGTAGCCCTCGGAGTACTTGTCGGTGAGCACCGTTCCCAGCGCAGCCAGCACCGCTGCCGATACGTGGTTCTCCGATGCGATCAACTCGATCGTATTAGCCTGCCTGGTCACCTCAGCATCGATGGCCGCGGCGATTTGGGGATCCGCTCTGCGCAAACTATCCATGAGAACTCCTGGCGAAAAGCCGCCATATTTGGCGGGACTCGGACTGTATCCGCGCCGCCGGGGCAACGCAAGGCAATATGGGTTTGCCCGCACTTGAACGCGGCGGGACAGGAGCCCCGCCGCGCGGAACGCAGTAGGACTGCATAGTCCAGGGCTTGCCTTTCGGCGTCGTTGGCGGGGCGCCCACGCACAATAGATCTAAACGAACACCCCATCAGGCACTTTGCCGTCCCAGCCGTCCGGAGCGGTCAGGCCCAGGGCGCGGGCGACTACCGCAGGCGTGTCCATGATGTTCACGTCGCCGTCCAACTGGACGCCCTTTGCCACACCCGGGCCGCTCGCGAGCCACAGAATTTCCATGCACCCCTCATCGTCCACGCCGTGGGAGTGAACGGTCTTGCCTTCCCACTCCATCTCCACGCCGCCGTGGTCCGAGACGATGATAATCATGCTCTCATCGAAATCGCCGAGGTCGCGGATCGCGGCGATCACGTCGCCCACCAGCTTGTCGGTCTCGGTGATCTTGACGAGGTACTCCGGGCTCTGGTAGCCCTTGCCATGGCCCACGCCGTCTATGTTGTCCAGGTGCAGGAAGAACACGTCGGGATTCCGCGTGCGGATGAACTCGCAAGCGGCAGCCGTCAGTTCCTCATCTCCCATCGACAGCGTATCGCAGTCGGCCGACGCCTCGATGATGTCGGTGATGATCGGCGTCCAGCAGCAGTAGGCGCCGAGGGTGGCGTCGGGGCATTGCTGGCGGGCGACTTTCAGGAAGCTGGGCCAGGCGACGTCGTCGGCGATGGGGATGATGTCGCCGCACTGGTGCTTGGCGGGGTCCACGCCGTGCATCAGCGACCCCCACGCCTGGTAGCTGGAGGATGGCATGACGGTGCGGGCGCGGAGCGTGGCCGCGCCGGTAGCCAGAAGGGCGTCGATGTTGGGTGTGGCAGTCTCGTTGACGGCCGGGCCTCGCAGGCCGTCCAGGCCGATTACGAATACTCGTTTGCATGTAGCTGACATGTTGCGTTTCTCCTGCCGAGGGTGGGCTCGGGCGTTTATTGACGGGCGTCTGGGCGCTGTTTCTCGTGGCATGGGCATCTTGCCCATGCGTCCCAAGGGCATCCTGCCCTTGGCGGCTTTTCTGTTGTGCTGTTGCTTCTTGTACGGGCAAGGCCAGGCTGCCGGCAGTCTGGTCATGCACCAGCAAGCTACGAGCGGGGCCAAGATGGCCCCGCGACGCATGGGCAAGATGCCCATGCCACGTACAGCCGCGTCTAGCCGCTCAACTTGATTACGATTATCCCGGCTACGATCAGCACCGCGCCGGTCAGGCGGACGGCTCGCCCGCCCTCCTTGAATATCACGAACGCCAGTATAACACCAATGACGCTGCTGAACTGCCTCATTGCATTGACGTACGAGGCGTGTGCGACGATCTGGTAGCAACTGAGGACCATGAAGTAGCCCGCGAAGTTCAGCGCCGCCGCCGTGGCGGGCAGCCGCCACCTGTGAAGGAAGTTGGGCGTTGCGGGAGCTTCGCCGGCAGCGTCGGCCTTGGCTCGAATCGCCACCTTCTCCGCGCGGCGCAGGCCTCGGCCCGCTACTGCTACCGTCAGAAAACTGAACACCAGGTGGAAGTATTGGTACCGCGCCCCGGCTGCCAGGCTGAGCTGGCCCCCACCTTCCTTCACCAGTTCCATGGCGATTTTGTCCGGCAGCGTGTAGCCGACGATCATGGCCGCCGCCAGCAGAATCCACACGCTGCTGTGTCGCCAGTAGTGCTTCAGCGAGAAATCGCCGAAGTGGCGCAACGGTGCCAGCACGCAGCCGGCCGTCACCAGAGCTATCGCAAGCCAGCCGAGCTGCGTTAGCGGATGGCCCCGCGCGACGTCACCCAGAGCTATCAGCACCACCGGCAGCGCGCGAATGATCGGGAAGGCCGTCGCGAAGTCCGTCGTCGCCAGCGAGCGGGCGAGGAATATGTAGTACAGCCCGTTGGCCAAGCCGCCGACCGCCCCCCAAACCCACATCTGCCACGTCATGCTGCGGGCGAAGTACTCGCTGACCGCAGCCGGCACGAGCCCGCCGACGACGATGACCACCAGCATGCGGAACACCATCGTCTGCTTGTCGTCATGCCCGCGCACCAGCAAGTTCCACGTCGCGTGCATGAACGTGGAAGCAATAACGACAGCGATAACGGTGGTGGACATCAATAGGCCTTGGTTGTTATCGGCGTGCCGCTGCAACCATGCAACGCCCAGCCGCCGACAGTGGCCCACTTGTACGGACTGCCCCCGTGATAGTCAACCTCGGGTCAGATCGAGGAGGGGAGCTTCACAACGGCAGGCCGAGCTCGGCAAGCCTGCGCTGGCCGACCAGGACGATCAGGCCCGCCGCGACCATAACGAGCACGACCGCCATGCTCGACCACACAACAAGCTTGTGCAGGCGTGAGTAAGACGCGCCGAAGGCCACCGTCGTACTGCGGCAGGTCAGCAGGACGATCATTATGAGATTGATCATGAACAGCGGGGTGGCGGCGACGAGCGTCTCTTCGGTCTGCCACGATAGCTCTCCCTCCAGCCAGATCTCCCGGCACGCCCAGACCAAGGAGTAAAGCAGAAGCGGCGCCGTCAGCCATAACGCGATGAGCACGAGCACACGCCATACTTTCTTCAGCGCAAAGATTCCTCGGGCGGCCAAAATGAGGACGATCCCCATGAGGAGGGCGAGGATAGCGCCCCACTCAATCTCCATCTCAACGCGGAAGATGCCCTTCCTGATTAGCCTTTCGATAACCGTGTAAGCGCCGATAAGGAGCACCCCGACTATGAGAGCCACCGGGAGTGCGCCGGCAAGGAATGTAATAGCGCCGGCGAACTGCAGGGCTGCCGGCAGGCGGGCCTTTTTCAGGGGGGACATCTCGCCTTCCGGCATAGTTTCGGCGCTCGCCAAGTTCGTCGCGTCGGTCATGTGGTTCTCCCTTGCGGGCAGCAATTCTACCTCCTCGCGGAATAACTGGCAATGTTGACTTCCCCGGCTACTTGCCTTACGATTCGCGTCCCGCGATCGGCCGATCTGGCTGGCGGCGGAATGGCAACGAAGCCGTACTATAACACGGCCTTGGAGAGAGCGAATGAACAGAGAACCACAGATCCGCCGCAAGACCGCCATCTCTTACAAAACCGAAGAGAAGACCGTCATGCGCGGCTACGACATGAGCGAACTGGCTGAGGAAGGGTACAGCTTCTGCGATGCCCTGTTCGTGCTGTTTCAGGACCGCATCCCCACCGACGCCGAGGAGAAGATGCTCAAGTACGAGATGGGCGCGTTCATGGAGCATTCCATGAGCCCGTCGGCCGTGGGCGCTATCGGCGTCATCACGGGCAGGCCAAACCTGCCGACAGCCGTGGCAGCGTCGATCATGACCTTCGGCGGCGTGCATGGCCCCGGCGCAGCCCACGGGTACATGATGAACCAGTACATCGATCGCGCCTACCACGAGGACAAGAGCCTCGACGAAATGGCCAAGATACTCGTCGACGAATACCTCGACAACAAAGTGCCCGTCATGGGCATGGGCCAGCCTCAGCATACCGACAGCGACCCCCGCGCCGAGCCGATCCACTGCAAGCAGGAAGAGCTCAAAATCGGCGGCGTGTACCTGGAGTTCCAGCGGGCGGTGGAGAAGCACTTCCACGCACGCCGAGCGGCCGCCGGGCGAAGCTACGTCGGCGTCAACGTCGTCGGCTCGGGCAACACCGCCTTGTGCGACATCGGCTTTGCACCCAACGCCGCGTGGTGTTTGGGCAGTGTTTGCAGGGGCTTTAGCTGTGCAGCCCACGCGCTGTTCTACATGAAACGCGGCAGGGCGTGGGGCGCATCCAAACGCGAACCCATGGTGCAGATGATCGACCTGAGCATGATCAAATACGTGGGCCCGCCGGACCGCGTCGTGCCCAAGCAGGCAGACCGGCAGGAATACGCCACCAAGCAGAAGCAGGAAGGTGAGTACAAGAAATGGGTGATCTAGGCGACAAGAAGGGCATCGGCAATCTCGACGACCCGAAGATGCCGTTCGACTATTCCAAGCGCGAGTACGGAACCGTGCCGCTGGATGACAAGCGTGCGCCCTTCCAGTGGACTTCCGAGGTGGCCTACAAAAACGTGCATCGCATCGTCGCACGCGGCTACGACACCACGGAGTTCGTCGAAGAAGGCTACGGCGTGGTGGACCTGCTGTTCGTGGACTTCCAGACCCGCATTCCGCTCATCGAAGAAGAGCAGATGCTCAATTACATCATGATCATCTCGCTGGAAGATGGCCTGTCCACGCCGGCTGTGATGTCGCGGATGGTCGCCAAGACCAAGACGTTCCTCACCCAGGCGTGTGGAGCGGCGGTGCTGTCGTTCGGCCATGCTTACGGCGCGTATTCTGCGTTCGGTAACATGCTGCACGATTACCACGCCGCCGGCGAAGCCGAAGGCGTGGGCCTGAAGGATCTAGCGGAGCAGTTGGTCGCTGAGAATATCGATAGCGAATCGCTCGGCGTATCGCAGCTCATGCTAAACGACCCCGCCGCCAAGAAGATGATCGCCCGGGCAGAGAAGCTCGGCGTGGCAGGCAAGCACATAGAGTTCATGAAGCACATCGTGGCTGCCACTCAGGCTGCGTGCGATAAGCCCGTGGACATCGATCTGCTGGGCGCGATCGGCGCGACGATGATGGACCTTGGCTTCACGGCTGAGGCGACGTGGGCGATACTGGCCGTCACGCGGTCGTTCGGCGCGGGCGCTCACTTCATCGAAGAAGTCGAGCAGGAAGAGTTCACCCACCTCGGCGAAGTGCTGACCAGCAAGGACGACTACGTTGGGCATGAAGATAGGCCCGTGCCGCCCCTGGCCGACCGCGACAAGGTCGCCAAGCCCGCCCAGACGTTCACCACGCAAGAGTGGCACGACGCGTTCGAAGAGCGTAAGAAGATCCGCGGGAGCGGCTTTGCGATAGTCGAAGAAGTGGAAGACCCCAGCAAGATGACCGGCACGAAAAGCGTCGGCAAGAAGCTGCACTAGCCGTGCGTGGCATGGGCATCTTGCCCATGATTGCTGTTGCTACTGTCGTGTTAGCCGCCGGGAGCATGCTGCTGGCTAGCAGCAGCAGAAGAAGAAGAAGAAGAAGCAAGACAGCACGGCCAAGATGGCCCTGCGACGCATGGGCAAGATGCCCATGCCACGAAAAGAAGCCACGAAAAGAAGCCACGAAAGAATCGTTCAACGCCCGGGATAGGGCAATTACAAGTAACATCACCTGAACTGAAAACGCAGAGGCACGACATGGCTGACAACCTTACTGAAATGTACGCACGCGCGCGAAAAGCTTTCGAAGAGGTCGAGTTCTGGCCCCAGGATAAGGTCGACGAGATGGTGGCTGCAGTGGGCTGGGAGTGGCAGAGGCCTGAGGTCGCTGCCGAGCTGGCCAGCCTGGCCATCGAAGAATCCGGCATCGGCCGATTCGAGGACAAGGAGCACAAGATCCAGGCCAAGACGCGCGGCACGATGCGCGACCTCATCGGCCAGAAGACCTGTGGCCTGGTCCGCGAAGACAAAGAGCAGGGCATCCGCGTGTTCGCCAAGCCCATGGGCGTCATCGCCAACGTCGTGCCCTGCACCAACCCCGAGAGCACGATCTGCTGCCTGGGTTTGAGTACGCTCAAGACGCGTAACGCCATGATCGTATCACCCCATCCGCGAACGCAGGGCAGCAGCTTCCTGACCGTCGAGCATGGCCGAAAGGCGCTGGCCAAGGTCGGCGCGCCGGAGGACCTGTTGCAGTGCATTCAGGAAACCAGTCGCGAGAAGACACGCGAACTGATGGCTGGCTGTGACTTCGCCATTGCCACCGGAGGGGCGGCCCTGGTGCGAGTGGTGTACGACGCGGGCAAGCCCAGCCACACCGTCGGCGCGGGCAACGTGATATCCATCGTCGACGAAACCGTCGACCTCAAAGCCACTGCCGCAAAGATCGTCAAGAGCAAGTGCGCGAACAACTCCGCGTCGTGCTCCAGCGAGAACGCAGTCGCCATCGAAGCCAGCGTGTACGATGACATGGTCGACGCACTCAAGGGCGAGGGCGGCTACCTTTGCAGCACGGACGAACGCGAAAAGCTCCGCACATACATGTGGCCCGACGGCAAAAGCCTCAACCGCGATATCGTCGCCAAGCCAGTCCCCTACATCGCCGAGCATGCCGGCATCGACATCCCCGAGGGCACACGCTTCCTCATGGTCGTCGGCAGCAAGGTAGGCCCGGAAGACCGCTTCAGCGGCGAAAAGATCTCACTGACGCTCACGCTGTGGAAGTGGGACGACTTCAGCGAGATGGTCGAGCGGATGAAGGAAATGCAGCGCTTCAGCGGCGAAGGGCATTCCTCATCGCTCCACTCCGAGCGCGACGACCGCAAGGTCGAGCTGGCCATAAAAGCCAATGTTGGCCGGGTCAATTGCAATATGCCCCACGCCGCCGCCAACAGCGGCAGCTGGTTCAACGGCAACCCGACGACCGACTCGCTGGGTTGCGGTAGTTGGGCGGGCAACATGACCACCGACAACATCAACTGGAAGCAGTTCCTCAACTACACCTGGCTGAGCGAGCCGATCCCCGAGCACATCCCCAGCGACGAAGAACTCTTCGGCGACTATCTGGCCAAGTGGGGTCGGGATTAGAGTAGACTCTGTCGTATAATACAGCGTGGCTGTCCCGCGCGTGAGTTGCCAGGCCGGGGCCCGGCGGCGATGTGTGAGGTGTCTCCCCCCGCGACCCAACCAGCGGACGTTCCCACCACCGAGGTAATGATTCTTGATCAAAGCAGTGATTTTCGATTTCTGTCAGACGTTGGTAGACTCAGCCGACGGATTCCGGGCGGCTGAGAAGCACGTTCAGGAAAAGATATTCGCAGACCTGGCGCTGACGGACTCGCAGGAGTTCCTCGGCAACTACCGCCGGCTCAGGCAGAAGTTCGCCGATGGCTTGCGGTTCTGCAGAGTGTCGCTCTGGCAGGAGGTGTACTGGTACTACTGTCGGGACGTGGACCTGGCAGCTCTGGAAAGATGGCAAGGGGAGTACTGGCTGCAAGTGTCCACGACGACCTTCGCCTTTCCCGAGGCGCAGGACGTTGTTACAGGGCTGGCCACGAGTTACAAGCTGGGCCTGATCACGAATACCGACACGCGAACCGACGCCGCGCGGGAACAGATCGACCAGTTCCCCGAGCTCAAGGAGTGTTTCTCGGCTATCATCCTGGCAGGCAAGGGCGGCGTGCCCGCCAAGCCCGACCGAGGCGCCTTCGCGGCGTGCCTGGATGAGCTGGGGGTCGCCGCCGATGAGGCAGTCTTTGTTGGCGACGATTGGCGGATCGACATCTGCGGGGCAAGCGGCGCGAGAATTCAGCCCGTTTGGCTGCAGCACAGATCGTCGCCGCGGAACTATCCCGACGTTGAAACGTCCGTGCCGATCATCACCGACCTCAGGCCGCTGCTCGACCTTACCTCGCTTCTGGCCAACGCTTAGGCCGGCCCGGCCGCCGAGCGAGAAGGTCCAATCAGCCGGTTGGCGCCCGCCTAGCCACATCGCCACGCGGGCGGCAGGCCCACATCAAGCATCGGACGATGCATGAAAAAAAACACCGGTCGCATTTGGCTTCTCGCTGCAGGTGTCCTAAAATAGTATAACTGCGGTGACTTTTATGGCCGTGCGTTACATTGGCTTTATTCACCTGTTTCGGGGAGATGTGAAGATGGCGCGGAGGACAACCATCAGGAAGTAATGCGGGAGGCAGGGCGATGACACATCCAAAATTGTTGTTGGTTATAGCATTAGTAGTACTAGGGTTAGCTTCGCCGTCGGGGGCGTCGATCATCATTTTTGGCACGCACAATACCCACTCGGTGATCCCTGGTGGGGATATCACTGACGTGCGGCTGGAGGTGGATCTTACTGTCAGCGGGTCGGTGGCGACGTTCAGCTTCACCAACGTTTCAACGGGTCTGGAAACGACCGCGGTCATAGCCGAAATAGTGATCGACACTTACGACGATGACACGGCTACGTCCTTGCTGACAAACGGGTTAGTGTTGACGAACACGGTCGATGTTGCTTTTGACCTGAGCGCATCCAACGGGCTGCCGAACGTGGGGTCGCTTACCACCGACCCGGTCCCGCTGGCCGAACTGAACGCTGATCCGCCGCCTACCCAGAAGGGGCTCAACGTCGGCGAGACGCTGCTGGTGCAGTTCGACACGACGCTGCCGGACGGCTCGGACATCATTGATTACCTGATAGCGTTCAATGGCGGCAGCGATACGTTCATTGCTGCACTGGGGTTCCATGCGATCAAGTCCTCTACGGTCGATGGCAAGAGCCTGACGGGCATCGTCAATCCGGGGTCCGGCGGGGCGGGCCAAGTGCCCGAGCCGGGCACGCTGGCCCTGTGTGCCCTCGGAGCGGCAGGCCTGGTGGTTAGGCGTAAGCTGTAGGCCTATGCCGCAGGCTGAACTGCCAAGTCGCGGAGGCCGGTGGGGTTCCAACCGGTGGCCACGACGCTACTTAGGCCAGTCGCCTGGGGGCCTGTGAGTTAAGGCTGGCGGGCTTTGGCGCGTGTTTACTCCAGCGACGTGCCGGCTACTTCCATTGTGCCCTGCACGCCGCGGTGAATGTCCGTCTGACCTAAGTATATAGGAGATATGAGCTTAACCATGTCGGCGGCTATCTGCGGGCACTTGCCGATGATGTTCGTCCGTTCGCGGGGGTCGGCCTGCAGGTCGTAAAGCTCGTCGGTGTCGCCCTCAGCCCCCAAGAAAAGGCTGTGTTGCTGCGTGCGGATGCATCGCATCGTGGTCGGGAAGAAGCCGCTAACCGTGGCTGGGTATATGGTTGCCGCGGAGCCCTCGATCGCGGGCCGCAATGATTTGCCCGCCATGGACACCCCCGCCGCGCCGAAGCCTGCCAGGTCCAGAATCGTCGGCAGCAGGTCGGGGAATCGCCCCAATGTCTGGGTCCGCAGACCGCCGTGCTCGCCCCCTGGCAGGCGCATAACAAACGGTATCTTAAGGAGTTCCGAGTACAGCCGGTCGCCGCCTTTCAGGAATTTTCCGTGGTCGCCGAGCGGATGGCCATGGTCGGAGAGAATGACGATCAGCGAGTCTTCGAAGTATCCCATCTCGCGCATGCCGTCGAAAAGGTGCCCCAGGCAGTAGTCGGTGTAGGCTGCGTCTCCCGCGTAAAGGCTGCGTGTACGGTCGGTTATGGCCTTGTCTCCCCATGCACTCGCCGGGCCGCCGGGGGGCATTATTACCTTGGGCCCGGTGTAGTTCGGGTCGCCGAAGGTATCGAACTTCGTCGGCGGGCACCATGGCTCATGCGGCTGGAAGGTATCTAACCATAGGAATAGCGGGCGCTTAGCTTTCCTCGCCTGCCGCAGCACGTCAAGGGATTTCTGTACAGTCTGCCAGCAGGGGAAGTCTTCCGGCTCGGTTCTGCCCTCCAAATTCTCCAAAACCTTGCGGACCATGGGCACCCAACTCTCGGGTATACCATCGGTTATGTGATCCTCCAGCCGCAGGCTTTCCAGCGGCCCAGCCGATAAACTGTCGTACTCCTGCCCGCGGATCCAGTGGAAAATGTCGAAGCCGCGATGGAAGTTCATGTCTGGCTTGAAGTAATGGTACGTATCGGCGATCAGCGCCGTCAGATAGCCTTCCTTGCCAAGAATGCTCGCCGCCGTAACATCAGTGTCCATAAGCTGTTGCCACGTGCGATTGGTCAGGCTGCTCTGCCCGGTAAACAGGTCCGTCCGCACGGGAATCGTCGGCAGGCCCTCGGGATACACGTTATCGAAGACCACGCCCTCGGTGGCCACCGCGTCGATGTTCGGCGTGGTGAGCGGGCAACCATCCCAGCCATAATAACTTACGTGATCTTGCCTGAGCGAATCGAGCATCAAGACGATGATGTTCATCAGAAGGGCTCCTAGTGTGCGGGTCGCGGTCGGTCGGGTCGCGGGTCAGTCGACGTTTGTCTTTTCAACGGTACTCGCCAGGCCGGCAGATGTCAAAGCCCCGTCCACAGCTTGCCGCAGCTTGCGAGAACTTGCCACAGCTCCCCGCAGCCGCCCGAAATTCCCCCTCACCGGCCGGCCCGAACAACGGATTTCGTCTTCTGCCCCCGCCCGTGCAACGGCGGCTGCGCGCAAAATCACGGTGCCGCAATGCCGTTCGCTTCCGGCGTGAAATCCGCATCCGTCAGTCCGACGTTCATGTCGATGTCGTCGAATTGATATTCCCACATCAGCTCGCCGTCCGCCCGGTAGCCTTCCAGACGAATCGGCACGAGCAGATCGCGGTCGATGAAAAGGCGAGTGCGATTTGGGATGTCGTCCGCCCATGGCTCGTCGATGGTTCGCACCACTACCAGGCAAGGTCGGCCTTCCACGTCCGCGGTGCCTTCGAAAACTTCGGTCGCGCCGCCGGCCTGTTCGGACTGGCGGCAGACTTCCAGTATGCGCTGGAGGTTGTCGCGGAAGCCGAACTGCGTGATCGGGCGGAGTGTTTTGGCCATCACGTCCTTGGCCGTCGGCAGACGCAGCACGGACCCGCCGGTGAAGAACTTCGCCACGCCCCCGGCCGGTTGGACGACCATCTGGCTGGCGCCGTCATCGTCGGGGTACAGGCCCTCGACGTACACAACTCGGTCGCCGCCGGGCGGGTTGACCACCCAGTGCATCGCCACGGAGAACGGCTCTTGGCGGAACTTCACCTTCGCCTGCTGGCGGGGCTGCCGGCGGCCACGGATGACTTCCACCCGTGTGAAGGTACACGTAAAATCCCGCGTGGGGCGGGCATCGTATTCAGCGAGGCACTTTTCCAGCAGTGCAGTCTGGTCCTGGCGGGCGAGTGTGACCAGGGGGGTGGTGTCAGACTTGTCGTCGGCCGCGATGGGCAGCATGCTGCCCCCCAGCCGCGGCGGCTCGGTATCGGAACCCTCCGTGCAGCCTCGCGCTAGCCAGACCGACCCCGCCATCACCAGCACGGCCAGGCAGGTAAGGGTAGCCGACAGCGTCCTTCTACTAGAATCGGTCATTATCACAATCCCTCAGGATCTGTGCGTCAGGCCGGTCGGGCGGGCCATCGAAGGGCATCCATACCCAAAGCCGCTAGCCGGACTACCTGTATATCGGCAAGTCATTGTATGCGCCAGCAAGAGAATATCTACCCCCAAGGGGGAGGGGAGAAAAGGCAAATTCAAAGAAACAAGATACAAAGAGGAGCCGCCTGCCGCCATGGCCACACTCTTGGCTGGGCGAAGACGGCCGCGTTGGGTATGACTACCCGCAGGGGACGGCCGAACTTAGCCCGGGACGAAGCCCCGGCAACGCCATCCATCGGTTACGGCGTGAGCGTTGGTGCGCTGAGGAACCTGGATATCTGCTGGGCATCGTTGAGGGTGCTTTTCCCGTTGGAATGGCTCGACAGGCCAATCCGTCTGCCATCCCAGCAGACCAGGTTCAGCTCATAGTACCAGTAACTTTTATCGCCGGAGCTGCGTCCGCGGATGATCTGGACACCGTAAATGTTTTCAAACGGGACGGCCCAGAGGTCATCGTCGGAGTTTTTCGCCTGGGCGTCGGCGAGGTCGCTGCCCTTCCAGAACCACCGCTGCGAGCTATCGAACACCATCGGCCTGGTGTGGCCACGCCCCAGCAAGGCACCCACAGCGATGAATATACTGGAAAACAGCAGCAACATGATCAACACCGTGATGGGGCTGAACGCCCTCGGCTTGCCCAGGAGCAAGCCGTGTACCTTCTTCTTCTGCAGGATCGGCTTGGCCATGCCGGCCGTGCACGCCAACGCCATCGCCACGCCAAGCCAGAAGAATATGAGCGGCGCCGCCTTGCCAGCAAACGTAACCTTGCGCTCCAGGCGGAGCGGCGATGCCTCTTGGAAGTAATTGGTCCGGAAATTGGCCCTCGTCGTTCCGAGGCGCGTCTTGTCGACAGTCGGCGGGGTGCGGGTTGGGTCTGCGCCGGCGACCACAATGGGGTGGAACCCTTCAACGGGCGATTTGTCTTCGGCTCGGGCCGTGGCGGCCGGGCCACACAACGCCATGGCCACAAGGCTGCAGATCGCTACTTTCGACAATGACATAGCCCGATGCTACGCCATGCCCGCACGGCAAGCAAGCTCCGGCGGCGAGGATATGCAGACGCCCGCCGACAAGTGACGCCCGGCGCAAGACAGCGGGCGGAAGTCCTTAGACCGCCGCCCGCGTCGTGGTTGTGTGGTAGTTGATGGGGCGTCTATTTCTTTCTTCTGCGACGCAACATCGCCAGGCCACCCAGGGCTAGCATGCTCATGGTGGCTGGTTCTGGCACGACGTTGAAGAATACGAGATCACCCGAGTCGGCAAAATCGAGGACCATGTCATTCACCCCGGCAAAGATATCGGTCCCGCCGCCGGTCTTCGACCAGCCGGAGACCGCCAGGCCGTTGCCTGCTTTGACATCGCCCACCTTCGCATAACCCACGTAGAACTCGCCGAATCCCGTGTGCGGTGCGAAATCGGGGGTCCAGTCGGTAGAGAGGCCCACTGTGAAACCGCCGCTGAAGGACTCTTCCTCTTCGTAAAAACTGCCGTCGATCTCTGCTTCGGCGTACATCTCGCTTGCCGAGCCCGACCAGGCCCACTGAAAGTTGTAGTTCTGCGGAATGTTGGCCGGCACGGGGGCCAGCACGGGCAGGGCGGGGAACATGCCGTCGGTTATCGTCCCCATGGTGAAATCATAATCGGTGACTCCGCCGCTGTGCGTGATCCGCAGCGTATGGTTGCCGCCGATCTCGGCGTTCAGCGCTCCCAGGGTGGTATGCTCGTTGGCCTCCAGCCAGAACTCGCCGCCCCAGAAGTCGAAGGTCTGTGAACCCCCGCCGTCAAACAGGATTTCAATAGCCGTGGCATCGGGGATCTCGCCGAATATCTCGGTGCCAAACAGGTCGGCTGTGCCGTCACCGTCGGTGTCCTCGCGCCACACCTCGAACTCGATAAAATTGCCGGGCGCTATGGCCTGGGCAACCTGCGGGCCCATTGCAACGACCAGAGCGGCAAAGCATAGCAACAGCGATATGGTTCTCTTATGCATGGTGAGTCTCCTGGCAATAGGATCGATATTTCCAGCATGGCGCCTGCTGCCGGCCATTCTGGACATCATTTACTTGAGTCGGATAAGTGAAATCGTCGGCTGTAGGTTTATTGCACGGATGAACGGCGATTCGGCGTCTGCGATTGCTGCCGGGCCAATCTACACCCTCCCTTGGCCCGCGGGAAAGAGCCTTTCAAATGAACCCTTAACAATCCCATCTTATGGCCAAGTGCGAATTCTGGATACCCCAATTTCACCCGGACGGACTTTTTTCTTGCCCCCTCGTCGGCAACGAACGCCCAGTCGGGCCGCGCTGATCGCGGCGGGCCGCGCGGCGATCAGCCCTTCAGCACCGGATGCGAGATGTACTTTCGCAGCAGTTTGCGGATTTCGGGGCTCTCCGGGCGGAAGCCGAGCTGGACGTACCGCTTGATGGCCGGCAGGCGGATGAGCTGCGTGCCGACCGTCGCCCGGCGATGGCCGCACGCTCGCATTCTTCGCAGGCACTCAGCCACCAGGGGCCCGCCCAGGCCGCGCCCCTGGTGGGCGGGGTCGATGGCGTACCAGTGGATCATGCCCCATCGCTTGCCGCGCATCCGCCCGAACCAGGCCGTCACCGTGCCGACCGGCTCGCCGGTGGCCGTGGTCGCGAAGACGCACCGCTTGGGCATGGCCGGCAGATGGCCGCCGAAATCGTTGTCGAACGTTTGTCGCGTGGACCAGTCCCACCCCTTCAGCCCGGCCGCCTGCCATATGCGGACCCAGTGGTCCCTGTCGCCGCGCTTGTAGCTGCGGATGGCATACCCCTCCGGCGGCGGGCAGGCGGGGATGTTTTCCAGGTCCTCGCGGAAGGATTGAAACGTCAGGTCGTGCCATTCGGCCAGCGTAGCCGAGCGTTTGTTTTCCTTCCACCAATCAGCGGGGATTTCTTTCATCGGACCGTCTCCTGTGATGTCGCTGTGCGCACATGTACGTGGCGGGGATCCTCGCTCGCCGCGTGTCAAGGGCCAAGCATGATCTTATCATGCGTAACATCATATTCCCACAACTCAGTGGATCAGAATGTCCACTGGACAGGATAGAATTACCTTGCCAAATCAGACAGATAAGAGATAGACTCGACGGCGGAATCGGGACGGACGTGGGAAGTGCCTATCTAGAGAATGCCGATTCACCGAGATGATAACATGGCTATTCAATTCCAGTGCCCACACTGTGGCAAAGTGCTAAAGGTCAGAGATGAGGTCGGCGGCAAGCGAGGCAAGTGCCCCGGCTGCCATCAGGCCGTGGAAGTGCCGAGGGCGCAGCCGATCATGCCGGAACAGCCAAGTCCTCGTGCCGCTGCGCCGACGCCTTCGGTCCCGCCAGGAGTGTCTCCCCCTCCGATTGCTCAGGTGGCATCCGTTGGATCAGCTGCAGCCGATCCCCTTGGCCAGATGGCTACCGCCACAATAGCGCCATATGCCTCGCCCGTACGGACTCGGCGCCGGAGGCCGGCACGCCGAGCCCGGACGGCTGCCTCTGCAGGGAGGAGCAAGTCGGTCAATGGGCTTGGGGTAGCGGCCTTGGCTCTTGGAATTATCGCGGCGGCGACATGTTGGATGCCTTTCGTAGGGCTGTTGGGCATGCCTGTTGCGTTCTTGGGGGTAGTGTTCGGCTTCATTGGCTTTGTCATCGCCATAGCTGGTGGGAAGTCAGGCGTTGGCATGCCCCTTTCAGGGGTCTTTGTCTGCGTGGTCGCTCTGATTGTCGCATTTGCGACTACGAGCGGCGGCGTGGCAGTTGTTGACGAGGCCATCCAGGAGATTGGGCGGGCGGGGACGACTGCCATGCCCGCCACGGTATCAGCGTCGGCTTATCGGCGCGTGGCTACGGGGATGTCCTATGGTGAGGTCGCCAGAATGATCGGCCATGCCGGTGAAGAGCTGAGCCGGTCCTACATCGAGGGCGTGCCAGGGGTCATGCCGGATATGACCACGGTCATGTATGCATGGGTGAATGCCGATGGCTCAAGTATGAATGCCATGTTTCAGAACGACGAGCTCGTGCAGAAGGCGCAATTTGGGCTCCAATAATCGCTGGGCGCTGGGCGCCGTGGTTTGCGGCTCGGCCGCAACCACGCTGGCAGCGTCAGCATGAAGGCGCGACGTGGTTGCCGCTGCGCGGGAAACCACGGCACCCAAGCACCGAAATTCTATCGCTCATCCGGGGCGCTCTGGCCGGCCTCTTGGCAATCATGTTGAGCATTCTCGGCCGTCATGCCGGAAATATCGCAGAAGGCTACTTGGCACGGGCCGGCGTCGAACAGCGGCGCACGCCCCGCGCCCTATCTGCCAAGCATTCGTCTGCGATGGCGAGCTAGGAGCAGTCCCGCGCCAGCCGCCAGGAACGTGCACGTCATAGGCTCGGGGACGCGGAACTCGACGTAGTCGACCTGATACCTGAAGGTCTGGTCCAGCGCAATATCATCCACGGGCTGAAGCTCGTCGCAGTAAGCGTCCGGCCATCCCGGCCCCGGCGCCCAGAAGTTAAAGTACAGTTGCATCGGCTCATCCGGGACGAAGAAGGCATCGTCTTCGGTCCGCAGCCACTCCTCCTCGGTGGTTACTGGGTTGATCCATTTCCAGTCAACGCGATGCTCGCCAGGGAACCAATAGATAATAAAGGTTTGCCAGTCAGATAGGTTCACGCCATCGGGCTGGACGTACATCTCTTTGGGGTAAGAGTCGTTCCAGGTGTTCGTGAGGACGGGGTCGTCATTGATCTGGGTGGACAGAAACTCAAAATCTATTTCATCGCTGTCCAAGTTCGGCTGGTCCCACCCGTACAAGAAGAATGAGGTGACCAATCCACAAGGATACAACTCCCCGCCGGGATCGGGATACGGTCCGCTCTTTACTCTCGCCTCGAAACGGTACGACCTGGTGGCGTCGAATTCCATGGTTGTGTGAAACTCACCACCGACGAATGTCGTATTGGACGAACTGAGGTCGTAAGGATTGTAATGATGATGTTCGATTACGGCGACGCCGTTCTCCACGTACGGGAGGTATCCGCTCGTGTTCTCCGGGTTAGGAAAGTGCGACCGGCCCATGACCCACCAATCGTAACCCGGATGGTTTATCACCCAGTCGTCAGGGTCGAGAGGCCCGGGGACGTCGAAGTCATCCCGAAAGATGACGGTATCCCACGCGGCATTGAGGGCCTGACTGCACAGTAGAAGAACAAATACGCACGTTACCATGACTAGTGAACGGTTCATTTGTAGTCTCCCAAGTATTGTCCGACGTTACCCATTTGCCCTGGCCGCCACGCTACTATGGCCATCTATACTACCCACTATCGAGCTCCGGCGTACAGTCTGTCAAGCTTTTTGGTCTAAAAGTTTGCGCATGCGTGGCGGCCTATCGCTCGGCCGGGGTGAAGGGGACGCCGAAGGCTGCCAGCTCCACCTTGACGCGCGCTACGAACTCGGCGTGGTCGGCTGTCGGTTCACCTGTGGCGAGGTCGAAGCATTCGCTGTATGTCTTGCCGCGGGGGGCGTCGGCGAGGTGGGGCTCGTAGTGGGCGAGCAGCTTGCTGACTATGCCGCTCGCCTCGGCTCGCGTCAGGCCGGCTGCGCCCAGGCCGATTTCCGTGGCGGTGCGCATTTCCATCGGCGTTAGGTGGTCGGGGAAAAGTGCGCGGGCGGGGTGAGTTGTCTGGAAGCTCACTCCCGAGGCGACGGCTGCAATGGTCGCGGCGGCGGCTTCGTAGTAGTAGCTGCTGGTCATAGGCCCGCCGGCTGCGTAGGGCAGGGCGAGGGCTGGCATGTTGGTGTTGCGGGCGATGGCCTGGCTGGAGACGCTCGACGCCCAGATGATCTCCCGTGTCGTCGAGCAGCTCAGCCGCAGGTCCATCGGCAGGGACAGGTAGTAATCGCACCCGTACAGCAGCATGCCAAGCAGCGGGTAGGCGGCGTTCAATATCGCCAGCCCCTCGGCCCCGCCGCCGTAGCCGCCCATTATCGGGGCGCTGGCCAGCACGATATTCGTGTGGCTCTCCTTGGACCAGACGACCTTGGTCATCATGGCCATGTTCGTTTTGAACTCGGCGAGCGTACCTACGATGACGCAGTCGCTCTCCCGCCAGCTGGCTGCCTGGCTGGAGGCGGCTATCGTGCCGGTGTGCGTGCCCGCCGCAGCCACGCCGTTGATTATCGCAAGCCCCTCGCGACCCGCCTGCTTGCACGCCTCGCGCGCGATCTGGATAGACCGAATCGCCCCGCGCACCTCCGCCGGCGAGCCCGCCGATATCAGGTGACCGTCCACGTGGTCCAGCGCGGGCACGCTCATGGAGTCGGCTGCGGCTATCGACGCATTGCCGCGGACGATTGCCATGGCGATTTCTTCCGTGGACGCAACCGTGCCCGCCCCCACGTGACACCACGGCCGACTGTCGCTATCGGGCTTGCGGCTGCGGAAAACGCGTGCGTCGGCGCCTTCGCCGAAGTGACAGTCGCCATCGTAATCAGCGATGGCTGAGGTGACCTCGTCGGCGGAGAACTTCACCACGCGCTGCTCATCCTTGAAGTACACCCCGCACGCGGCCATGAACTCCGTCGCCGCGGCGAACACGCGGTCGGCCAGCGCATCGTCAGCCGGCACGGGGTTATCGCCGTCGAACTTGATATCATACTTCCCCGTCATCGCGACAATCGTCGCGTAAACGTTATCCAGGTCGAAGTCCTGCTCGCCGAGCTTCGGCGCCTCAGTTGCCTGCTGGCAGATGTCTAGAATATCTCGCATCACTTGCCGCCTTTGTGGCTCGGCGAATGATAAATGCTAAATTGTAAATGCTAAATTGAAAAACAACGCGACGATCCCCGCGCCGACTTCGCAACGGCTTTGCCTCTTTCATTTAGCATTTATCATTTATCATTTAGCATTCGCGCCGTCATTCACGCCTTATAGTTCACTCCCATCCCGCGCAGTTCGTCCTTCACTTCGCCATACAGGTCCACATATTCCTGGCAGGGCAGGCCTGTCGCCACGTCGAAGCAGTCCTGGTAGCGGCTGCCCGTCGAGGCGGTGTCGATGTTGTCCTCGTATTTTTCGAGCATCGCCAGGGCAAGTTCGTTGCCCTGCACTCTCGTCATGCCCGTGCAGGCTTCGATGAGCTCGACCGCGCCGCGCATTTCCATGGGCGTTACGTGGTCTTCCAGCACTGCCTTGGCGGGGTGGGTGGTCTGGGCGGATAGGCCGGAGGGAATCGCCGCGGCGATGTAGGCCGCCGACTCGTAGAAGAACTGCTTGGTCATCGGGCCGGCTGCGATGTAACCCAGCGACCAGACCAGCTCCCGCGTGTTTCGACTGATGGCCTGGCAACTGACAGCCGTGGTCCACAGCACGTCGCGCGGCGTGCTGCAGCCGCGCAGGACGTGCACGGGGAAGGCGAGGTGGTAATCGCAGTTCAGCACGAGCCTGCCGATGAGGATGTAGGCGGTGTTCAGCACGGCGATTTCCGCAGGCCCGCCGCCGTAGCCGCCGACAAGCACGCCCGACTCGCCGCATATGTTCGCGCCCCAACTGCCGAGGTAGGCCGCCTTGGTGAGCGTGCCCATGTTGTATTTCATTTCCGCCAGCGCGCCGACCAGCCAGCCGTCGGACGGTCTGAGGCCGAACTGCGCGCCGCTGGCGGCGATGGTGGCCATGGACGTGCCCGCCGTGGATATGCCATTACCGATCGCCAAGCCAGGCCTGCCGGCGTGGCGGGTGGCTGCGCGGGAAATCTCCACGCCGCGCACCGCCGCCAGGAACTCCAGCGGCGTGCCGCTCTTGACAGGCAGCCCGTCGATCTTGCCGATCGCCGGGCAACTTATCGAGTTGGCCTGCGGGATTTCCGCGTAGGCTTTGACCAGGTTGAACGCCACCTGCTCGTCGCATGTGAATATGCCCGTGCCGACGTGGAACCACGGCGCCTTGTCGCTGTCGGGCTTGCGGGGCGTCCACTCGTAGCGGTCCTTGCCCTCGCCCATGACGCATCGGCCTCGGCTTTCGGCCACGGCCGTCAGCACTTCGTCGCGCGTGAACTGAATGATCGTCGACGTATCCGGGCAGTAAACGCCGGTTGCCACCACGAAGTCCACCGCCGCGGCGAACACGCGGTCGGCCAGGTCGTCGTCGGACGGTACGGGCGTGGCGGGGTCGTAGGCGATATCGTGGTTTTTACAAACAGCCTTGGCGTTGGCGAAGACGACGTCCAGGTCGAAACTTTCCTGGTCCATCTTGGGCCCGGCGCTGATTCGACGACAGATTTCTGCGATGTCTAACATGGGTTCCTCGGAATGCGTTTGTGTTTCGGGTGGTCGCTTACACCGTTATGTCCATTTCGCTGATGGTATCTCGAATCGCGCCGAGCAGGGCCCGCACGTCGTCGGGTGATATTCGGCCGATGTTGCCTATCCGGAAGCACGCCGCCTGCGTGAGCTTGCCGGGGTATATCACGAACCCCAGCTCACTGAGCCGGCTGTAGAACTTTTCGAAATCGAAGTTTGGGTCCGTGGGGTAGTGGAACGTGGTGATGATGTAGCCCATGAGCTCCGGCTTGAGGTAGGCGCGGAAGCCCATCTCCGTCATGCCCGCCATGAGGACGTCGAAGTTTTCTTTGTATCGCGCGCCACGCCCGGCTACGCCGCCCTCCGCCTCCAGCTCCAGCAGGGCCTGGTGGAAGGCAAGCAGGCTGCTCGTCGGCGGGGTGAAGCGGAACTGCCCGTTGGCTTCCAGCCCAGTGTACTGGGCATGCAAGTCCATGGTGAGTGAGCGTGACCAGCCGGACGTTTGCTTGAGCGTGTCGATCTTCGCGATGATGAAGCTGAAGCCTGGCACGCCCTCGATGCACTTGTTGGCCGACGATACGAGGTAGTCCACGTGACACTCAGCCAGGTTCGTCTCGACGGCGCCGAAGCAGCTCATCGCATCCACGAAGAACACCTTGCCGGCGGCCGCTACGACATCGCCGATTGCCGCCAGCGGGTTCATGATGCCCGTCGTCGTCTCGCAGTGCGTCGCGCACACGTGCGTTATGGCGGGGTCGGCGGCGAGCGTTCGCGCGACCGAGTCGGGGCACACGGGCACGTCTTCGGCGAACTCGATGGCCGCCACGTCGATCTTGAGCATCTCCGCCATGGTCACCACGCGCTTGCCGTACGCGCCGTTGACGGCTACGAGTATCTTGCCGCCCGGCGGAATAGTGCTGGCCAGCACGCTCTCCAGCCCGCAACTGCCGCTGCCTTGCTGAAGGATGGTGGTGTACTCGTCCTCGCTCACCTGGCCCACTGCGACCAGCCGCCGGCGGATGTCACGCACAGCCTCGATGAACTCGATGTCGCGCGAGCCAACGTCGCGCAGCATGGCTTGCTTGACGGTGTCGCTGGTGGTGATGGGACCGGGGGTGAACAGCAGTTTGTCTGCTGGGCGAGAGGCCGAATCATTTGCCTGCGACATCAACACACTCCTTCAAGCAGCGAATCGCGCGTCGACCCAAAAAAAGTCGACGACAAGGCCGAAATCTTCCCCAATCGGCGGCGGGATGTCAATGGGCAGTGAGCGGATAAAACGCGGAATATTTAGCGGGGCCAGGTGCGCCGTTGAGTCCCGAAGGGACGACTGATCTTAGCCCAGGAGTTTACTCCTGGGACGCCGGAGCCTAAGCCTCAAATACCAGTCCCGTCAGGGACGGCTGAGGACGTTGTTGCGGGCAGGCGCACGTGCGTTCAGCCGTCCCTGACGGGACTTGGTCATGGTTGGCAGGCGCGTGTCTGGTGGTGAGGGGACCGGGGGTGAACAGCAGTTTGTCTGTTGGACGAGAGGCCGAATCTACCGCAGAATTGCCACCAAAGCGGCAAGCAAGAGGGTAATCAGTACCCAACCAGCTAAGATATGGATTATGAGCCATACATGAACAGCCCAGCCCCATCCCTGGTCCTTGGGCCGCCAAGCCTTGTGCGAGCCCAGGTCGACGACGGGGAGAAAGCTATCCAGGCTGTAGAGAAATGGCACGTAGACGCGCGTCTCGTTTTGACGTCTGCTTTGCATGTGGTTTCTTCCAAGCCAAAACACGCCCCACCCGAACACGATCATGCCTAGGGCCCACAAGACGGCGCGGTGTGGATATCGCCCGTAACCAATGGTCCACTCCAGAAAATAGCTCCACCACCGAGCTCGGCGCGTCAGATCCTCACGACGTTCTTTACGCTCGCGGCGCTTCATTTCAACGTGGATCTCGTTCGCGCCGGCAATGTCCCCCCTGGTCCTCAGGCTTGCCTCATAGGCCCTGTAGATGCTCGTGTCGTACTTCGCCTGACTCAGGAACTCTATCTCCAGGTCGGCGTGGGCCCACAGTCTTTTGTATTCCATTCCTGTCAGGACGAGCGTACTCGCGAATTCTGCGCCTGCAACGATGAAGTCGCCGCTTACCTTGGCGCTGCTGAAATCCACAGAGCCCTCGAACCTGCAGTTGGCGACATCCAACCGAGGGAAGGTGGCAAGCGAGAAGTCTGCCTCCTTGAAGTTGCTTCCCGTGAGGATGAGTGGCCGCAAGAACGTGCCTCGGGTGATGAAAGGCCCCTCAAAAGAGCAAGCCAACAGCTGTAGCTCACAGTTATTGCCCGGCCCCACCAGGAGCGTCTCACCTGTCACCTTGGCATTTCTGACGGTAATCCGTCGTGTCAGTGGTGGTTCCCCGTTTCTGCCCAGTCTCTCGCCCCATACGTAACGTCCGACCTGTCCCGTGAGAATGAGGGCGAGATTGTCGCCACGTACGGTCCATTCATCTGCATCATCGCTGAAATCGGCCAGATTGGCTTCTTCCCCCTTTTCGACCTTGTCCCACACCCAGTTCTCTGCCGAGTTGAAGCCTGGGATGATGGCTGGTTCATCACACCCCGAGAGAGTCATCAACGCCAGCAACGGCAGGCACAGCCACAGCCGCTTGTGCTGGCATTTCCTCAATCTTCCGCCTCTAGCACTGCCATGAACGCTTTTTGCGGTATTTCCACGTTGCCGACCATCTTCATGCGGCGTTTGCCTTTTTTTTGCTTCTCCAGCAGCTTGCGCTTGCGGGATACGTCGCCGCCGTAGCATTTGGCGGTTACGTTCTTGCGCAGGGCTTTGATGGTCTCGCGGGCGATTATCTTGCCGCCGATGGCGGCTTGGATGGGTATCTCGAACATCTGCCTGCCGATCTCGCGCCGCAAGCGAATGATCAGCCGGCGGCCTCGGGCGTCGGCCTTGCTGCGGTGACATATCAGGGACAGCGCATCGACCTTCTGCTCGTTGACCAGCACGTCGACTTTCACCAGGTCGTTGGCGCGGTAGCCGATGACTTCGTAATCCATCGTGCCGTAGCCGCGGGATACGCTCTTGAGCTTGTCGTAGAAATCGTAAATGATTTCCGACAGCGGGAACTCGTACGTCAGGATCACGCGGTCGGATGAGAGGTACTCGGTTTTCTTGTAGATCGCCCGTCGGTCCTCCGCCAGTTTCATCACGCCGCCGATGGCTTCGCCGGGGATGATGAGATCCACGTTGACGATCGGCTCGCGGATTTCCTCCAGGTGGTTGGGGTCGGGCATGTCGCCGGCGGAGTCCACCTCGACGACCGTGCCGTCCGTCTTGAGCACTTCGTATGGCACGGTGGGTGCGGTCTGCACGACCTCGATCTTGTGCTCCCGCTCGAGGCGTTCCTGCACGATCTCCATGTGCAGCATGCCCAGGAACCCGCACCGGAAGCCGAAGCCCATCGCCTCGGAGCTAATGGGCACGAACGTAAGCGACGCGTCGTTGAGGACGAGCTTTTCCAGCGCGTCCCGCATGGAGGCGAACTGGGTGGTCGGGCCCGGGTAGAAATCGCTGAACACCATTTGTTGCGGCGGGCGGTAGCCTGGCAGGGCCTCGGCGGCGGGGGCGTCGGCGAGGGTGATCGTATCCCCAACGTGCACGGATGACACCGCGCGGATGTTGGCGGCGATGTAGCCCACCTCACCGGCCGACAGCGACTTGACGCCTGTGGCGGCCGGGCGGAACTTGCCCATGTCCGACACGACGTACGTGTCGCCCGTGCCCATCATCAGCACCTTGTCGCCCATGGATATCTTGCCATCCACCACGCGAACGTAAATGACCACGCCGCGGTATTCGTCGTATGTGCTGTCGAACATCAGCGCTTTGGCGGGCGCGGCTGGGTCGCCGGAGGGGGGGGGGACCTGGTCGATAATGGCGGCCAGCATGTCCTCTATGCCTTCGCCGGTTTTCGCTGACGTGAATATGCAGTTCTCGGCCGGCTCGGCGATGAGGTTCTCGATCTCCATGGCCGCGTCTTCAGGCCGGGCCGCGGGGAGGTCTATCTTGTTGACCACAGGCACGATCGTCAGGTCGTGTCGGCTGGCCAGGTGGGCGTTGGCGACGGTCTGGGCTTCGACGCCCTGGGCTGCATCGACCACCAGCAGCGCACCATCGCAGGCCACCAGCGCCCGGCTGACTTCGTAATGGAAGTCGACGTGCCCGGGCGTGTCGATGAGGTTCAGCATGTACGTCTTGCCGCCATGCTCGTAGTTGATAGTCACGGCCGAGGCCTTGATGGTGATGCCGCGCTCGCGTTCGAGTTCCATGTCGTCCAGCAACTGGTCGTGGAACTCGCGATCGGTAATGGCCCCGGTCAGCAGCAGCATGCGGTCAGCCAGCGTGCTCTTGCCGTGGTCAATGTGGGCAATGATACTAAAATTGCGGATTAAGCTCTGATCCATAGACGAAAGATTGTACCCGATTTGCCGAATCTGACAAGGTGAGTCGGCGCTGTTCGTGGCATGGGCATCTTGCCCATGCGTCCCGGGGGCACCTTGCCCCCGGAAGAAGGGGACAAAGCAGCAGAAGCAGAAGCGGAAAGAAGAAGCATGCAGGACCAAGATGGTCCTGCGACGCATGGGCAAGATGCCCATGCCACGGGGCTACTCCCCGGCCGCTTGCTGCAGCGCGGCGGTTAGGTCGTCGTGGCTGAACTTGCCGGGCAGGCGGATGGGTGGCCCGTCGCCGGGGGGGTAGATTATCGTCAGCGGCGGGGCGCCTGCCAGGCGGCTGTAGAGGAGTTTCCCCGCCGGTGCGCCTTTGTCGGATACGTCGCCCTTGATCACCACGACGCCGAGGTCCAGCAGCTCTTGGGCGACCGCCGGGTCGTTGTAGATCGCGCGGTCAATTATCATGCACGACGTGCACCACGTGGCGGTGAACTTGACCAGCACGATCTCACCGTCCGCTTGCGCCTTGGCGATGCGCGCTTCGCTGAACGGCTCGAACTTCACCGCCAGGGGCTTGGGCGCCGGCAGCAGCAATATTCCCGCGATGACCACGACAGCCACAGCCGAGCCGCGCACGGCGAGCTTTTTCGCCAGCGGGGAGTCGTACCGCACCCACTCGCCCCACACCCACAGGGCAAACGCCAGCAGCACGCCGAAGCCCGTCACTCGCATCACGTGCGTGCTTTCGCTGAGCGTGCCGATAAGCCAGGCCGCCACCAGCAGCACGGCAAAGCCCATGCTCTGCTTGAGCAGTTCCATCCATCGGCCCGGCTTGGGCAGCTTGCCAACCAGCTCGGGCTGCGCCGCCAGCAGCACGTGGGGGGCAGCCATACCGACCCCCATCAGCACGATCGCCAGCGTCCCAAGCCACAGCGGCTTGACCGACGCCCAACCCAGCAGGCTCATCAGTAGCGCGAAGCTGCAGGGCGTGGCGAGGATCGCCATCATCAGGCCCATGCCCACCGCGCCCATGTGCCCGCCGGTGCGGGCGGATACGCCCGAGTCCATGGCCATGATTCTGCGCGGCACGAGCACGTTGAACAGGCCGAACAAGTTGCACGCGAGGGCGACCATCAGCATCGCCATGCCGATGCGGAACGACCGCAACTGGAAGTGCCTGCCCCAACTGAACAACTCATCGGTCGCCAGGCGAAGCACAATGTTCACAACGCCCAGGCCCACGAAGAACAGCACGATGCCGGCTGCGAACGCGAGCCCCAGCGTGACAAACCGCCGCCGCGAGTCGCCGGCGGCCTCGACGATGGACATGATACGAATGGGCACCACCGGCAGCACGCAGGGCATGACGTTCAGTATGAGCCCCGCCAGCAGCGCGATGGCTAGCCCCGTCCACATCGACCAGTTGGGCCCGGTCTGGCCGATGGCCAACGGCAACTCGCTGTGACTTGCGCGGAGCTGGTCTTCGGTCAGCGCGTCGGCCAGGCCGGCGGCGAGTTCGCCTTGCCACTCAGCTGCCGCTTGCGACTGATCTCCCACGCGCACCCAGCCGACCGGTTGCTTGTCGACGGGAAGGCACTGGAAGCTTGTGTCGCTGCATAGCTGCCCCGTGATTGTCACCGTGACGGTCGTATCGCCAGCCGCCGCGCCAGGCAGCACGCGGGCGGGCAGGTACACGACGGTTTCGTGTTCGTACACATTGTTGACGAGGATCTCGCCCCCCGGCATATCCGTGGAGTGCTGGCCGTCGGGCTGCCACAGTGGCGGGTGAATCTCCAAGCCTCCAGCCTGGCCCGTCGCGGCTGCGCCGATCGCCACGTCGCCGGGGTCCGGGCTGTAGAATACCCACCCCTCGTCGATGGTGAGCTTGACGGCGATGTAGAACTTGTCGCCGGGTGCAGCCTGGGTGAGGCTGGTCAGCAATTCGGCGCGGATCAGCTTGTTGCCCGCCGCCTCGCGTTGGGGTTGCTCGGCGCCGGGAAAGGTGGGCCTGCCCGGCTGGAACTGCCCCCACGCCGCCCCGGCCGTCAGCAATAGAATCGATAGAAACAGTATTCGTCTGGTCATGCCATTTCTCCTGCTTATCGTCGCCCATTGCGGCCTGGCCGATGCGCTAACCGGCGGAAACATACAGATTTCCTTCAACAATTATAGCGCTCGAGCCGTTACACTTACTCTAAACAGTCGGCTAGATCAAACCGAAGGGCGATTTCGATGATTCGCAAAACGCTGCTCATGCTATTACTTGTAGCCGTGTGGGTCTGCCTGGCGCCTGGCGACATCGTCTACATGCGTAACGGCGACAAGCACGAAGGGGTCATGCGCGAGGAAGACGGCAGGGTCTTCATAGAGACCGACAGCGGCGTCGTCGAGGTCGCCGCCGAGGATGTCGTTTACACGTCCGTCGTAGCGCCGGTCGTCGGTGAGCCCGGCCAGTCCGGCGACGGTCCTGCCGGATCGCCGGAAGACGGGCAGCCAGGCGCCGTCCCGCTAGCCCCACCGGCGAGTGCAGATGACTTTGACGGCGGAGTTGTCCCGCCCGCCCAGACGTTCGACATGGACAAGGCGACCATGCCCCAATCCATTGCGTTCATGCTCATGCGCCAAGCTGCCGCTGCGGCCACGCCTCGCCAGGCTCGTGCGCTGGCGCCGCAGATCGAGCAGTGGCAAGCCGCCGCACACGACCGACAACGACGCATCGGCGGAAAATGGGTCCGCCCCGGAGATTTCACCCTCCATAGGCAGAAGTACGAAAGACTCCGCGCCCAGGCAGAGAAAGCTGCACGTGAGCTGTGGGCAGTTAAGGATACCGATGAAAATCCCGAAGAGGAGCGGGCCCGCCTGGGCAAGGTCCTCAACGGCAGGCTTACAAAGGCCGCCGCAGCTTGGCTGGACGACGACATTCGCATGTTTCTGACGGGCGTAGCCCATTACGAAACCGGGTCCTACGCGCTGGCCATCACGGCATTCGAAAAGTGCGTCGAGAGTCAGCCCATGGTGGCAGCCTACCAGCAGGGCTACGGCCTGGCGCTGATGGAGATGCCGGGCAGAGAACTCGATGCCCTCGAGGCCTGCCTCAACGAACTTGCCCTGCACCCGGACAATTCCCTGACGTTGCAGCGAGTGGCCCAGGCCATGCAGAACGTGCCGGGCACCCAGGTGAAAGAAGACCTGTTCGTACTGGCTGACGAGATACTCAGCGAGTACCCCGACTCCGCCTTCCGCCGTTCCAGGCAGGCGGCGATGATATGGCACATGCCCGACGACAGGAAGGGCTGGTCCAGCAAGAGCCGTACGTTGCCCGTGCCATCCTACGACAGTCTTGTCTATCGTCAGGGCATAGCCGTTCCCATCGGCGCACACACGCTGCTGCTGGACGAAAAGGTCGTCCGCGGCGCACTGGAAATCTACATACTGCTCGATAACGGCAAGATTGTCCCTGCCGAGGTCGTCTCTTCCAGCAGCAACGAGGGCCCGCAGTTGGCGATGGTGCGCACGGCCCAGGCGGAGTTTGAGCCTGTTGCCGTCAGCGAGGATGCACAGTTTCTCGTTCAAAGTGGCGTGCAGTCTTACGGGCTGAGCATTTTTGCGGAGATGGGCACCGCGCCGCGGCTTATCAACGGCAAGATAACCGCCGCTCCCGAGCCGCCCGACGAGGACGAAGAGGACGACGACGAAGACGAAGATGAGGACCAACAAGCCATCGAACTGGACATCTCCCTGGCGCCCGGCGAGGCGGCATCGCCTGTGCTGACTGGTGACAGACGACTGGTGGGTTTCCTGGCGGGCAGGACGAACTTCCTGAGGGATAACGGCGGAGTTGACGAGTTTTTCCCCGCGACGGACTTCACTTCGCTTGCCAAGACCGCCCGTTCATCGAACCCCAAGGCCTCGCGGCTAAAGCGCCGCTTCGAGCCTGTCGCCACCGAAGCAGCTACGTTCGTGGTGTACTGCATCTCCAGCGAAACGCTCGATTAGCCGGGGGCGTCGCCGAACTCATGCACGCGACCCCGGCGGATGACGGCAGCCACGGCGTTGTTGCCGATGCGGCTGATAACGTCATCGAGCGACGGCACGTTCCATATCTGGATATCCGCCAGCTTCCCCGCTTCCAGCGAGCCGCGGTCGTCATCTCGCCCGACGGCCCGCGCGGCGTGCAGCGTCGCCGACCGCAACGCCTCGCCCGGCCTCATGCCGTGCCGCCTGCAAGCCAGTTGCATAACCACCTGCATGGACTCACACCAACAGCCCGGGCAAATGTCGGTCGCCAGGGCGAGCGAGATGCCCTCAGCCAGCATCGCCCGCGCGTCGAACGGGTGAGGGTGGTTGACGGCGAAGTCCAGGGCCGGCATGACCACGCCTACCACGCTGCGCTGAGCCAGGGCTCGTAGCGTATCGCGCGGCGTGCAGTTCAGGTGGTCGGCCGAGGCCGCGCCGAGCTCAGCCGCCATCGCGCCGCCGCCGATGTCGGCGTACTCATCCACGTGAATCTTCGCAGCCAGCCCGGCTGATTGACCCGCCTGCAGGATGCGCCGCGACTGGTCGGCGCTAAAGTACCCCGCCTCGCAGAACACGTCGCAATACTCGGCGAGGCCCGCGCCGGCCACCTGCGGGATCATCTCATTTACGACGAGGTCCACGTACTGCTCTGGCGACATCTCCGGCGGCACGGCGTGCGCGCCGAGGAAGGTGCTGACGATGTCCACGGCGTGCGCGTCGGCGAGGCGCGCGTTGACGTGCAGCATTTTCAGCTCATCTGCGAGCGTAAGGCCGTAGCCTGTCTTGCTCTCGACGGTCGTCGTGCCGGCTCGCAGCATGCCGTCCAGCCGCGCCGACGCGCTGGCGACGAGCGATTCGACGCTCGCTGCTCGCGTCATTTCCACCGTCGCCAGTATGCCCGTCGGTATGCCCAGCGCCGCGACCTGCTCCGGCGACATCGTCAGCCTGGCAGCGTACTCAGCCGCCCGGCTGCCGCCGAATACGACGTGCGTGTGACAGTCCACAAAGCCCGGCGCGACCACGCCGCCGGCTGCGTCTATCACGCGGGCGCTGCTGGCGTCGACATGTCGGGCCACCTCGTCGGCTGGCCCGACAGCCACAATCCGCTCGCCAGCTACCGCCACCGCGCCGCCGGGGATCCGCCCAACCAAATCCTCAGCCGACTCCGCGCACGTGAGCACTTCAGACGCATTGGTGATCAGTAAATCGATCCGCAGTTTGTCGGCAGATGAGTTCACTTGGTAGCCTTGTTTTCGTGGCATGGGCATCTTGCCCATGCGTCCCAGGAGCATCCTGCTCCTGGCAACAGCAACAGCAACAGCAACAGCAACAGCAACAGCAACAGCAACAGCAACAGCAACAGCAACAGCAACAGCAACAGCAACAGCAACAGCAACAGCAACGGCAACAGCAACGGCAACGGCAACAGAAGGCAGGGCCAAGATGGCCCTGCGACGCATGGGCAAGATGCCCATGCCACGGGGAAGTCAGTCTGTCAGCGCGTTTTCTATTATCTGATCGGCTGAGAAGTTCTGCAGTTGCAGGTCGTCTTCGCCTGCGCCCGTCAAGGCTGCCTGCGGCACGGGGCCTACCAGTTGCGTCCCGGCTACGCTCACGCCAGCAGCGGCTGCCTGCATGCGGATCGCCGCCAGCACCGGCGCGATCGGCGTTCGGCGGTAGTCCGTCAGGTTCATCGACACCTGCACCATGCCCGCCTCGGTGAGCGGCAGGGCGATTGCCCGCACGCATGGCATGCCGCCGCTACTTTCGCGGATTGTCCGGGCGATGCTGGTCGCCAGGTCCATGTCGGTCGTCGCCAGGTTGACGTTGAACGCCAGCAGCGGAAAGCGTGCGCCGGTTATCGTCGCCCCGCTACGGGCGTTGAACACGGCGGGCCCGGCGTCGGGGAGCCAGTCGGGGTCGGCCAGCTTGGCGGGCAGGCCTTCGTACTGGCCCTTGCGGATCTGCGGCACGGTCTTGCGGGCAGGCGAGGTCGCGGCGTCCTCGTAGTAATACACGGGCACACCGAGCGAGCCGACAAACTCGCCGAACTGCCGGGCGACGGCGACTGCCTCGGCTGTGGACATGTTGCCGATCGGCACGAACGGTACGACATCCACCGCGCCCATCCGCGGGTGCGAGCCGGTGTGCTTGCTCATGTCTATCAGCTCGATGGCACGGGCCGCCATCGCCTTGGTGGCTGTCAGCACCGCCTCCGGCTCGCCGACGTAGGTGAGCACGGATCGATTGTGGTCGGCGTCGCTATCGGCGTCCATCAGCCGCACGCCGGGGGCATTCCGCACCTCGGCCGAGATCCGCTCGATTACGTCGGCGTCACGCCCTTCGGAAAAGTTGGGCTCGCACAGCAGCACTTTCTTCATCGTCGGCGCGTTGGTTGTCGTCATGGCTCTTGTCCCCCGACCAGTTCATCGATCGACCGCGTCAGTTCGTCGACGATTGCGGCGTTCTTGATGGCCGGCAGGTTGATCCGCACGTTGGCCGCGCAGCCCGCCAGGCCCGCCCGCACCAGCTCGGCCGCACATAGCAGGTCCGATGCGGCGGCGGCATTGCTCTCACCTGCCAGCGCCTCAGCCAGCTCAGCCGTTCGCTTGCAACGGCGGGCATTGGCAAGGGGGACGTTCGCCGCTGACACCCACGCATCCTGCATGGCTCGGCTGCGGGCGGCGACCTGCTCGTCGGTGTCCTTGGGCAGCTTGATCGCCGCCCTGACGCGCCCGAATGCAGAGCTGTCCTCCCAGCCGCCGAAGAAGAGCTCTTCGGCGAGGCGATGGGCTTCTTCGATTATCGGCGCGTAGAACGCGTCCGGCTGCATGCCCTCCTTGCCGACGGACAGCCTTGCCACCATCGCCACCAGCCCCGCAGCCATAGCGCCGGCCACGGCCGAGGCCGTGCCGCCGCCGGTGGCGTTGTCGGCGGGGTCGAGCACGTTCAGGAAGGCGTCGATGTTGGAAGCCACGAAGGGGTCGTTCTTGTCGATCACGGCGGGAGTCCTTTCGATGGTCGGGCGCGATTCTCGCACAGCCCGGTCGGGCGGTCAAGGCCCCCGGGCCGTCGTCGGCGTTGCTCAGCGGGCGCGAGATATGGTATAAGGCGTCCCCGTGGCATGGGCATCTTGCCCATGCGTCCCAGGAGCACCTGCCTGCCGGCAGGCAGGTCCTGCTCCTGGATGCAGTAGAAGCGACAACAGCAGAAGAAGCAATCATGGGCAAGATGCCCATGCCACGAAAAGCGACGCCCGCCCCGGCGGGCCACGGAAAGCGGCGCCCTCGGGCAGTACGTATTCAAAAAGAACCGGAGTGAACCATGAGTGACTTTCGTTTGGAAACGTTGACGATGCCGGCTGCCTCTATGGGGGATGCCAGCCCCTGGCCCCCGCTTCAGCCGCCGGGCAAGAATCGCTTCCCGCGAGAGGACATCGCCGCGGTAAAAGCTGAGCGAGCCGCCCAGAAGAAGCCCGACCCCGCCGACCCCGCCATTCGCTACGGCGGCCTGTACGGCCTGCCGGACTGCCTGCCATACGCCGTGCAGGACGGGTTCAACCGCGACCGACAAGACCGCGACTTCAACGTCGTCGTGCTGGAAAACGAACATCTCAAGGCCACCTTCATCCTCGAACTCGGCGGGCGGCTGTGGTCGCTCGTGCACAAGCCCACGGGCAAGCAACTGGTTGACCCCAACTGCGTTTTCCAGCCCACGCTGCTGGCCCGCCGCGGCGCGTGGATTTCCGGCGGGTGTGAGTGGAACGCAACGCCGGGCGGCCATTCCCCGCAGAACTGTGACCCGCCGTTCGCCGCCAAGCTCGTCATGGATGACGGCACGCCGGTGCTGCGGCTGTACGAGTGGGAGCGGATCGCGAGAATCGGCTACCAGGTGGATTGCTGGCTGCCGGACGGCTCGGAGTTTCTGTACGCTCGCGTGCGAGTGACCAACCCGCACGAGCACGCGGTGGCGATGTACTGGTGGACGAACATCGCCGTGGACTTGCGCGAGGGCAGCCGGGTTATCGTGCCGGCGACCGACTCGCTCAGTTGGGGCTACGGCGGGGCGGCGAGCAAAGTGCCGATTCCTTACGTCAACGACGTCGACGTCTCCTGGGCGACGAGCCTGCAGGGCACGTGCGACTTTTACTACGGCATCCCGGGCGAGCAGCGGCCGTGGATTGCGTACCTGGACCGGCAGGGCCAAGGCCTCGTCCACGCCTCGACAAGTCGGCTGTGCGGGCGGAAGCTATTCGTGTGGGGCACGGGCCCTGGCGGACATCGCTGGCAGGAGTTTCTCTCGCCCGGCGGCTCGCCGTACATCGAGTTGCAGGCTGGGCTCACGCAAACGCAGTACACCACCATCCCCATGGAAGGCGGCGCGGACTGGGCGTGGGTGGAAGCGTTCGGCCTGCTGACGGCCGACGGTGCGACGGTGCACGGCGAGGATTGGCAGGCTGCAGTCGACGAGACGGGAAGCAAGCTGGACGCCGCGCTCCCGCAGGAGCAGTTGGAGGCGCTGCTGATCACGACGGCGGCGATGGCAGATCGGCCCGCCGATGAAATTATTCAGCGCGGCAGCGGGTGGGGCGCGCTTGAGGGCAAGCGTCGCGCTGCCGCCGGCGAAGCGCCGGGCTGGCCGGCGTCGCTGGTGTTCGATGATGAATCGCTCACCGACGAGCAACGCCCATGGCTGTCGCTGCTCGCGGGCGGCGAGATGCCCGCGCCCGCCGACGCGGAAGTTCCGCCATCGTTCATGACTCAGGATGAGTGGCAGGTGTTGCTCGCCGGGGCCGTGGCGGAAAAATGCGCCGATAACTGGTACGCCTGGCTGCAGTTTGGCGTGCTGTGTTACAGCAACGCCGAGCATACCGAGCGGGCTGTGGCTGCCTGGCGGCGGTCGCTGGAGCTGCTGGAAACTCCGTGGGCGCGCCGCAACCTGGCGGTGGCTGCGTGGGACGCCGGCGATCGCAAGGAATCCACCGACCGCTGGCTGCAGGCGTGGCAGTTGCGCTGCGGGGACCTTCGGCTGGCGCGTGAGGCGGCCAAGGCGCTGATCCGCACGCACCGAGGCGAGGAGGTGCTGGAGATGCTGAAGATTCTTCCGCCGGCCCTGCAGGCTGACGGGCGGATGCAGATATATCGCATCGTCTGCCTGCTGGAAAAGAACGACCCGGCGGTCTGGCCTGAGGTGGAGGCGTTCCTCAACACGCCGCTGGACTCCGCGGACACGCGCGAGGGCGAGCCGACGCTGAGCAATATTTTCTACGAGGTCGAGGCCCGCAAGCTGGCCCTTGCCGCCGACGAGCCGGTGACCGTGGACCATCGCAAGCGCGTGCGAGCTGAGCTGACCTGCCCGCCGCACCTGGACTTCCGCCAGACTCGCGACCCGGCGTTCGAGAAGAAGAAGGATAAGTGAGTCTGAAGTTGGCCGATAGTATCATTACGTAAGAGCCCACAATTCAGGCTTGTCTCGCCCAGCCGGGCCGAGGCGGGCCAAGTGCCAAGGGAGCAAACGTCATGAAACGTGTCGGTCAAGTTATTAAGATTCGTCCGGAAAAGCTCGAAGAGTACAAGCGTCTGCACGCGGCGGCCTGGCCTGAGGTGCTGGAGGCCATCCACAAGGCGAACATCCGCAATTTCTCCATCTACTACCGCGACGGGCTGCTGTTCAGCTATTTCGAGTACGTCGGGGAAGATTACGACGCGGACATGGCAATCATCGCTGCCAACCCCAAGACCCAAGAATGGTGGCGACACACCGACCCCTGCCAGCAGGCCCTGCCAACCGCCGCCGAGGGCGAATGGTGGGCACCGGCCGAAGAAGTGTTCCACACGGACTAGACGGGCCATGCACCTTACGCTTGCGGGGTCTGCAGAAGCATGTGTGGCGGCCTGCCGACAAGGCATGCTTCTGCCGAGCCAGAAGCATGGCACCCTCGGGCACCCTCGGGCGATTGCCGGTCCGCCGGGCGGCGGTGGCAGCCTCTACGTCGACGCGCTGGCCGACCGCACGATGGACAACGGGAAGCATTGCATGTCCGGGAAGGCGGCGGTGATCTTGCTCATCGCCTCGTCTCTGTCTGCGGCGCTCTTGGCGACGAACTGGGCCGTGCCATCTCCCTGACTGCCCACGCCCTTGCCTCCGTATACGTGCTGAGCGATGCCCTCGAAGGCGAGCAGTTCGTGCAGCAGGGGGGAGGCCAACTCCTCGGGCGTGCAGGGGGCGACTTTCTCGTCGAAGTTCGCTTGTGCTTCGGTCATCAGCGAGCCCATGGCCTCTGCGTCGCCGCTGCCGAGCGCTCTGTAGACTTGCCTGACAATCCGTTCATTTTCCGGGCCCAGCCCTGCCTGCAGGTCGGTGCTTTTGAGATAGGCGGCCTGGAGGTCGCCGAGGATGCGTACGGTGTCCTTCTTGCCGGCCAGGTCCACGAAGAACATGTCGATGTCGCCGCCGGGAAACACGGGCTCGACGCAGACGTCCACGGACTTCTGGAACGTGAGCAGCACAGGTGTTTTGCCGTAGATGCAGGCCTGGTCCATTCTGCCGCATTGGCTGCCGGTGAGGCGCTCGCCGCGGAAGGCCACGTCCATCAGTTCGTGGGGGAACATGCCCAGATCGTAGATGAGGTTGAAAGCCTGGGCGACGAGTATGCAAACCGCTGCCGAGCTGGAAACGCCCTTCTTGAGGGGCAGGTCCATGGCGGTAATGTGCAGCGTCAGGCCGGCGGGGATGTCCGACCGATTGAACATCTCATGGGCGGTGCCCGCGCAGTAGCGGAAGAATTCCGCCTCGTCCTGGGCGGCCTCCAGCAGCGTTTCAGCGTGCCAGGGGCAGCTCATCTGTCGCGTGCGTTTTCCGGCGCGGCCGTTGGCATCGGGAAGATGAGTCTTGACGATCAGATTTTCCGACGCCTGCGCCGTGGCGCGCAGGCCCTGGTCGGTCCCGATGACCAGACAAAAGCCGTTGTGCAGGCCATACGATGACGCCCAGTCGCTGTGCTCGCCGAACAGGCATAGTCGCCCAGGCGAGAAGAGGTCAACCCAGTCAGCGTTAGACACAGTCCATGCTCCTTCCTATGCGCAAGAGTTTCCCGGCCTGGAACAGCTCGCCGAAAAGTTCAACACGCAGGGCAAACGCGCTCAAGATTGGCGCTTAATGTGTTATTCTGACCACACACTTGGCCGATAGACTACGGTGAACACACATCTACTGTTCAAGTTACGATATAGGTTGCGGAGATGATAGACAAGGCAGTTATTCCCATCGCCGGGCTGGGCACGAGGCTCAGGCCCATGACACTGGCGACGCCGAAGGCCATGTTCCCGCTGGTCGATGCCCGCGGGCGATGCAGGCCTGTTATTCACTGGATTCTCAGCGAAGTGGCATCGGCTGGTGTGAGCGAGGCGGTGATAATCGTCTCGCCGGGTCAGGAGATTGTGAGAGATTATCTCCGAACAGTTCAAGTCGAGCCCAACGACCTGCCGGCCCGGATCGACCTGGTGTTGCAGGATGAGCCTCGCGGCTTCGGCGACGCCGTGGCGCGAGGCCGGCCCCTCGTTGGTGACGGGCCGTTCCTGCTGATGCTCGGCGATTACGTTTTCATTTCGCCTGCCGGCGAGTCGTGCGTTGGGCAGGTCGTGAAGGATTTCGATCGTCTGTCGGCCGCGGCGGTGATTGGTATGCAGGCCGTCGGGCCCGATGCGCTTTCGCGCTGCGGCGTGGGGGCGGGCGAGGCGGTGGAAGACGGCCTGTACCGGTGCGTCGATTTCATTGAAAAGCCCACGCCCGCCGAGGCGCGCGAGCGGCTGATAACTCCCGGCCTGGCGAAAGATGAGTTCCTGGCACATGCGGGCATTTACACTTTTTCCGCCGAGATATTTGACTGTCTCGGGGAGGTGTCGGCCGAGGTGGCTGGCATTTCCGGCGAGGTCGAACTGGCGGCGGCACAATCAAAGTTGCTCGCCCGGCATGCCGATGGCTATTTCTTGAGGCACGTTCTGGCCGAATCGTTGGATACCGGCACGCCGGAGTGCTACGCGGCGGCGTTTGAGGCCTTTCGGGCCCGAGGCGGCCGGGCCGGTGAGAAGTGAAAGTTACTATCGCCTGCGATGATCGCGGGCGCACACAAGGCGGTCGACGGGCAGATGTCCCGACCGGCTAATTACGCAAGACAAGAGAATGCCGATGGCCAAGATACCCATTTCCGTAGTCGTCCCCGTCAAGAACGAGCAAAAGAACCTCGCCAGGTGCCTCGAGCGACTGACGGACTTCGACGAAATCTTCGTCGTGGATTCAGGCAGCACGGACGATACCTGCCAGATCGCCGAGGCCCACGGCGCCAAGGTGATAGATTTCCAGTGGGACGGCAAGTTCCCCAAGAAACGCAACTGGTTCCTCCGCAATCACGAACTCAATAACGATTGGGTGCTGTTCATCGACGCCGACGAGTACATGTCGGCGGAGTTCGCGGCCGAGGCGGCTGGCCAGGTGGCGTCGACGGATCACGTGGGCTTCTGGATCACCTACGACAATCATTTCATGGGCAAGGTGCTGAAACACGGTGATCGCTTCAGGAAGCTGGCTCTGTTCCGCCGAAGCGCGGGCGAGTACGAGAAGATCGAAGAGGATCACTGGAGCAACCTGGACATGGAGGTGCATGAGCACCCCGTGCTGGATGGCACGGTCGGCGCCATCGAGGCCACGATCGACCACGAGGACTTCAAGGGCCTGCACGCATACATCAACAGGCATAATGAGTATTCTTCATGGGAGGCCCGCCGCTACGCCAAGCTCATGCTCAGCGGAACGGGCGAACACACGCATCTGACGCCCAAGCAGAAGGTCAAGTATCGCCTGCTCACTTCCAGTCTGCTGGCTCCGCTTTACATGTGGTACAGCTACATCTGGAAGTTGGGCTTTCTGGACGGTCGGGCTGGCTGGCTGTTCGCGCAGATGAAGAGGCAGTACTTCTTCCAGGTCCGCATCAAAATTCTCGAAGCCCGCGCCGCGGCCAAGAAGAAAGCGTAAGAGGAGAGCCGCTGCCCGGTTGCACAATGTCGTCACGCCGTGGGCTCTGGCTCCTGCCTACCGGCAAGGCAGGTGTGTCGCCCAACGTCGGGCTAGAGCATCGTTACGTCGTTGTCCGGTGATGTGTCATCGAGGGAAGGCGGGGCCGTACTATCTTCGGCGTCCGTATCTTCGGCGTCCGTATCTTCGACATTCGCTTCCTTGGCGGCGGACGATATGTCCTCACCTGCCTCGGCCAATTCACCACCAGCCGATGCGGAGACCGACTCGTCGCCGATCAGCGGCTTGTCGCCGCCTGCCGGGCCGTCGCCCTCGGCGAGCTCCAGTTGCTTCTCACCGGAGTCGTCCTCGGCGACCACGCGCGCGACTGCCACCAGCAGATCATCTTTCTTCAGCGTGATAATCCGCACGCCCTGCGTGGCCCGGCCTATCATGCGAATTCCCGAGATGCCCGTGCGAACGATCATGCCCTTCTGTGTGATGAGCATGATCTCGTCGGCGTCGCGGATGGCTTTCATCGCCACCACCTTGCCGTTGCGGTCGGTGGTCTTGATGTTGATCACGCCCGTGCCGCCACGCGACTGCAGGCGGTACTCCTCGAAGCTCGTCCGCTTGCCGTGCCCGTTCTCGCACAGCGTCAGCAATGACGCCATCGGATCCACGACCGCCATGCCCACCACCTCGTCGCCCTTGCGAAGGCTGATGCCCTTCACCCCGCTGGCGGTTCGGCCCATCGAGCGGACGTTAGTTTCGTTGAAGCGAATCGCCTGGCCGTTGGCCGTGCCAAGCACGATCTCGTCGTTGCCGAGGGTGACGGCAACGCCGATAACCACATCGCCCTCGCCCACGCCCGTCGCCACGATGCCGCCCTTGCGCGGGTTGGAGTAAGCCTTGAGCGCCGTCTTCTTGATCTGCCCAAGCCGAGTGGCCGTGACAAGGCAGCGATCGTCGAACTCGCGCACCGCCACCACCGCGCATATCTGCGCGTCGGAGCTCATCTGCAGCAGGTTCACTATCGCCCTGCCCTTGGACTGACGCGACATCGACGGCACGTCGTAGACCTTCAGCCAGTGCATGCGCCCGTCTTCCAGGAACACCAACATGTAGTCGTGCGTGCAGGCGATGAACAATTGCTCGACGAAGTCGCCCTCTTTGGCGTCCGAGCCGATAATGCCCTGCCCGCCCCGGCCCTGGCGGCGGTAGGTCGTCAGCGGCATGCGCTTGATGTAACCTTCGTGCGATATCGTCACCACGACGTCTTCTTCGGCGATGAGGTCCTCGATATCGAAATCCTCAGCAGCTCCGACGATCTCCGTGCGACGCTCCGAGCCATACTTGTCCAGCATCTCGTGGAGGTCTTCGCGAACGATGTCCAGCAGCAGATTCTCGTTGGCCAGAATGGCTTCGTGGCCTTCGATTTCCTCGACGTGCTTGCAGTAGTCGCGGGCGAGCTTTTCTATCTCCAGACCAGTCAGCCGCTGCAACTGCATGCCGAGGATAGCGTCCGCCTGCACGCCCGTGAGCGACTGCGGGCTGGCGGAGGCCTTGGCTACGAACTTCTCCGGCAGCAGTTGGCGAACGGTGGCGGACTCCGTCAGATCCAGCTTCATCTCCATCAGGCCCACCCGCGCGGTCGGCACGTCCGGGGATGACTTGATCATATCGATGATTCGATCGATGTCGGCTACCGCGAGGATCAGGCCTTCCAGCAAGTGCGCCCGCTGGCGCGCCCGGCTGAGCAGGTAGGCAGTCCGACGACGAATGACCACCTTGCGGTGCTCCAGGAAGTAGTACATCATCTCCCGCAAGCTCAGCGTCCGCGGCGCGCGGTTGACCAGCGCGATGTTGATGATGCTCACCGTCGACTGCAGCGGCGTGTATTGGTAAAGCTGGTTGATGACGACTTCCGACTCCGCGCCCTTCCGCAGATCGATGACGATCCGCATGCCAGTGCGGTCCGAGTGGTCCTGAATGTCGGTGATGCCGGGAATCCTATCCTGCTTCACCGCCAGGGCAACGCGCTCGATTAGCGAGCTCTTCTGCGTTTGGTAAGGCACCTCAGTGACGATGATCTGTGCCTTGCCGCCACGCGCCTGCTCGGTGTGCATCTTCGCGCGGACGTACACCCGCCCCCGGCCTGTCATGTATCCGCGGACAATGCCTTCCCGCCCACAAATCAGCCCGCCGGTGGGAAAGTCAGGCCCCTTGACGAACTTCATCAGGTCCATCGTCGTAGCGTCGGGGTTGTCCAGCATGTGCAGCAGCCCGTTGCATATTTCCGTCGGGTTATGCGGCGGCATACTGGTGGCCATGCCCACGGCGATGCCCTGCGAACCGTTTACCAGCAAATTGGGAAACTTGCCCGGCAGCACGGTCGGCTCATCGCGCGTGTCGTCGTAGTTGCGCTGCATGTCGACGGTGTCGAGCGTGAGGTCCGTCAGCATCTCCATGGCGATGCCCGTCATGCGGGCCTCGGTGTATCGCATGGCGGCGGGTGGGTCGCCGTCGATCGAGCCGAAGTTGCCCTGCGGGTCGACCAGCGGGCAGCGGAGCGACCATTCCTGTCCCATCCGCACCAACGTGGGGTATACGCCCTCGCCGCTATGCGGGTGGTAGTTGCCCGACGTGTCGCCGGCGATCTTCGCGCACTTGCGATGCTTGCTGCGCGGGCCAAGGTGCAGGTCGTTCATCGCCACAAGTACGCGGCGTTGGGAGGGCTTGAGCCCATCGCGGACGTCAGGGATCGCACGGGCGACGATGGTGCTCATCGCGTAGGTGAGGTAGCTGTCGCGCATCTCCCGTTCGATGGGCTGATCTTCGACCCGCTCGCCCTCGAACATGCGGGGCTGCATTGGGACGGCCTTTGCCTCGGTGGCGTCCTGCTCGGCGGGCTTCGCTTCGCCCTCGCCGTTGCCTTCATCGCCGGGGCCGGTTTGCTCTATGTCGTTGACTTCGTCGTCTGGCACCTGTAAGTTCCTATTCCGTCAGGATTTCCAATCTAACTGCCGCTACTCTTTTCCATCGGCCCAACCCCCGGAACTTCCGCGCCGCCTGGACGCCGCATTATCACAGAACCGCCCGCCAATGTACAGTACATCCGCGCGATTTCGCCAAGAAACGCCCCCCCACTCGATCTGCCCGTCAGCCGTCCGATCGGCCATTTATGGTCCGCCGAACTGAGTATGTCCGCGCCCCCGTCGACTCGAAGTATATCCGCATCAGCAGCTCGCCGATCAGCCCCGTCGACAGCAGCAGCACGCCCGTCAGCATCAGCATGAAGCCCAGCGCCATCAGCGGGCCATGCACCGCAAACAGGTGGAAGTCCCAGTCCACGATCTTCCGCACCATCCCGTAGCCGAGTATGCCCCCGCCAGCGGCGCCGCACAACATGCCCCACTTGCCGAAGAAGTGCAGCGGGCGCGTCAGGTAGCCGGTGATGAACTTCAGCGTTATCAGGTCGAGTGCAACGCGGAAGGTCCTGCTGATGCCGTAATTGCTCTGCCCAGTCCGGCGGCGAACGTTCTTGATGGGCACTTCGCATATTTTCGCGCCAAGCCTGGCGCACACTGCCGGCACGAACCGGTGCATATCGCCGTACAGCCTCACGTCCGCCAGCACCTCGCGGCGGTATGCTTTGAACGTCGTGCCGAAATCGTGCAGCTTCACGCCGCTGACCTTCGCCAGCAGCCAGTTGGCCATGGCCGATGGCAGGCGCCGCATCAGGAAGTTATCCCCCCGCCGCACACGCCACCCGCTGGCGATATCGTAGCCTTCGTCGATCTTGGCGATGAAGAACGGTATCTCGTACGGGTCGTGCTGCAGGTCGCCGTCCATGGCGATGATGACCTCGCCGCGGGCGTGGTCGAACCCCGCCTGCAAGGCTGTGGTCTGCCCGAAGTTCCGCTTCAGCAGCAGCACCTGCACGCGGTCATCCTCGTTTGCGATACGCTCCAGAATGGCGGGGGTGTCGTCTCTGCTGCCGTCATCCACATATATGAACTCGCACTCGCCGCCCACGCGTTTCATCACGCGGGCGATCCGCTTGCACAGCTTCTCGGCGATGCCCTCCTCGTTATAAAACGGCACGACGATGCTGTATCGCACGGATGGCTCGGTTTGGCTACAGTTTTCCATAATGTGTAAGCTCGACGTCGTTGTGGGCAAACGCTTCTTTCACAGCCGGGTCGCACAGTGCAGCCAGTTCGCCGGCCCGGCAGGCGGCGAGCCTGCTTTCCATATTCGTATTGTCGCTGTCGCCGGTGCCCGGGTGGCACATAATTTCCGTCACGCCGGTGGGCAGCCGCTGGGCAGCCAGCATCAGCCAGGCCGCACTAATACAGCCCGTGTGGGCGACGCCCCACGTGCCGGTCGTGGTCAGGACATTCTTATTTGTCAAACGTTGCAGGAGCGACAGAGCGTTCAGCGCCGCTGCGGTACGCTTCTGCTTGGCCGGCGCCTCGGGCCAGCCGCCGCCGGGCAGCCGTTCACGGTGTCGCCGGACGAACGGAATATGATACCGCTTGGCCAGCTTCACCACACGCGCGAAAATAGGAGCATGGCCGTGGCAATGGCGGTGCGTGTCCAGGTGCGTCGGCGTTATGTCACAGTCCAGCAGCCAGCGGATCTGCGCGTCGAACTCCGCCTCGATGGCCCGCAGCAACTTCGGGCGCAGCGTGCAGGCGATGATAAGCCCCGTGGCGGTGTAATGCATTTCACCGTCCGCCCCGGCCAGCGCCGCCCGCCCCTCAGCCGACAGGCACGCGCCCTGCGACGCATTGAGATGCACGCCCACGCCCAGCTCGGGCGCCTCCGCGAGCAAGCTGACCGACCGCTCGGCGTCGGGAGCATTGGTCATCACGGTGGTTGACGTGACGACCCCCTGCCGGTGCGCGCGGAGGATGCCGTCTGTCACGCTGGGCGAGAAGCCGAAATCGTCGGCGTTGATGATCGCCTGTTTGCTGTTTGGCCTGTAGTTCATCGGGCCGATGATTATAATACGCCCCATCGCCAAGCGACACCCGCCGGCGAGGAATTACCGAAAGGACGCTAGCGTGATAGCACACGTTGATAATGTTGCACTGCCGTGGCTCATCGTGGGCTTCGTCGGCCAGGCCATCTTCGGCATGCGGTTTGTCGTGCAGTGGATCGCCTCCGAGCGCCGCAAAAAGTCCGTCGTGCCCGTCGCGTTCTGGTACTTGTCCTTCATCGGCAGCGTGATCGTGCTCTCCTACGTCATCTACCGGCGGGATCCGGTCATGATCCCCAGCTTCAGTCTGAACCTGCTGATATACATGCGGAACCTCTACTTCATCCACCGCAAGAAACCCCTCCAAGCTCCAACCGGCGGCGGCGCAGGCGACGCGGGGCAACCGACGAACGCAGACTAATTCGCGTCGTCCCAATCTCCACTGATGTAGCCGGTGTCGATCGGCTTGCCGCTGACACTGACCGGGCGAGGGGCCAGGCGGATCAGGTGCATTCTACCTGAGTTGCGTTCGTGTATTTCCCCGCTGGGTCCAGCGCCCGGCCCGCCGAGGTCTTCGGGCTTGGTGACGAACCACCTCTTTTCACCTGCCACCTTGATACGATAGCCGCCGTCGGGCGACTCCATCGCGGCCCCGATTTGCACCAACCCCTGATCGGTCGTTATCAACCAAGGCACGCCCGAGGTGTTGATGTGATCCAGATTGGCCGCGCCATCCCCGCCGACGATCACCTCACCGAACCGCGCGAGGTGCAGCTCGACGGTGAGCTTCTCGGCCATCAGCACCAGAAACTCGTCATCGCCGATCGTATCCCTCACCTGGCGGGCGAAGGCGACCATTTTGTCCCCGTCGCCCGTGCGGGCGTGCCGGCTGATGAAATTGCCCTCGATGAACAGCACGCCCAGCATGCCCGCGCACGCCAGCAGCGTAAACTGCCGGACCTTCCACTTGCGGCTCCACGCGATGGCGAGCGTCAGCATGACAGCCCCGGCGGGGATGAGCCCCACCAGCACCCGCCGGTCGATGGGCGACACGCGGTACGGCTGAGCCAGCCGCAGCCATTCCGGCAGGCGCTCGCCCAGCAGGTACAGCAGCGGTACGACGATCAGCATGCCAGCTATCAGCACAGGCGCGGCGGCGAACACATGGCGAAGCGTAATAACCAGCCGACCTGCGCCGGCGCCTTGCTTTCGTGGCCCGCCGCGGCGGGCGTCGCTTTGCGTGGCATGGGCATCTTGCCCATGCGTCGCAGGGCCATCTTGGCCCTGCTGTCTTGCTTCTTCTTCTTCTTCTTTTTCTTCTTCTTCTCCTGCTGTTGCTGCTGCTTCCCCTTCTTCCGGGGGCAAGGTGCCCCCGGGACGCATGGGCAAGACCGTGCCTACCGGCAGGCAGGTGCCCATGCCACTCTTGTCGCCGGCGCCTAGTTGGGCAACGCGGTCGACCGCCCAAGCTGCCATAATCGCCACGGCTGCGTAGCATGGCAGCAGGTAGTCGGGCCTAAACCCGTGCGCCAGCGAGAACGGCAGCACCACGGCCACTATCCAGCAAAGCGGCAGCGTTATTTCGCTCTGACCGGTCAGCCATCGACGCGGCTTTTCCAGCACCAGCGCGCCGATAGCCAGGATGGACATCGGCAGCGTGAAGTAGATCAACTGCAGAATCGGCGGCACGGAGGTCGGCCTGGGCGGGCTGTCCCCGCCGCCCGTGATGCGCTGGCCGACCTCAAAGCCCATCAACTCCGACATGAACTCGAACACTTCCGATATATCGTTCCCGGCCGCCGCGTTCATCGCCACCATCAGCCCGCCCATTGCTGCCACGAACGCCAGCACGCCCCACCACAGGTGAATCGCCCGCACAGCCCGCCACCACCGCAGCAGCAAGCGCCGCGGCTGGGGCTGTAAGGCCACGGCCAGAGCGATCATCACCGCCATCACGGGCCAGTTCACCATCCCCCAGCCTTTGGCCAGGCCGGCCAGTATCATCGACGCGTAGAAGCCCATCACCCACAGCCATCGTCGCCGCTGGGCCCGATGCCACAGCACCCGGTCCACGCACGCTATCGCCGCGGTCATCCACAGCGTCAGCGTCATGTCCGTCGTGGCCATGTAGCTCAGCCTGCCCATGTGAGCGCACGTCGCCCACAGGCACGCCGCCAGCAGCCCCACCCGACGGTTGCTCCACCGCCTGCCCAGCGAGTAGACCAACACCCCCATCAGCATGGCCGCAGCCAGCGACGGCAAGCGGAACGTGAAATCGTTGTACACGCCCAGTTGCGCCAGCAGAGGCCCGGTAACCCAGGGCAGCAGTTGCGGCTTGCGGGCGAGGGCGCCCTTTTGGTCGCGCGGGGCCAGCCAGTTGCCGTTTTCGCCAACGTCGATCGCCACGCCCACTTGCCACACCTGCGCGTAGGCATAGGTATTGGACGGCGCGCCCGCGCGAATGCCGATTACAGTGGCGATCAGCAGCAGAACTATCGCCACGTCCGCGACGGTTCGCCCGGGCGAGACTTCCACGGCGGCAGATGGTATTGAGGGCTCTGCGCTCATGCGGGCGAGGCTACGGCTCGGCGGAGGTTATGTCAAGTCGCGCCGCTTTGTCGTCGGGCGTCAGCGGTGGTATAATCATCGCTGCAAAAAACATGACCGCACAAATAACACGCCTGGCCCCATCACCCACCGGCGCGCTGCACATCGGCAACGCCCGGACGTTCGTGATTAATCACCTGCTGGCCCGCCGCAACGGCTGGCGCATCCTCATGCGCGTGGAGGACCTGGCCAGCCCGCGCGTAAAAGAGGGAGCGGCGGAGCAAATGTTGGACACGCTCCACTGGCTGGGCCTGGAGTGGGAAACGCCCGTCGTCGTGCAGTCCGAGCGGACGGGCACCTACGAGCAAGCCCTGGGCCGCCTGATAGACGCTGGGCTCGCCTACCCCTGCACGTGCAGCCGAAAGGACATCAAGCTGGCGGCCTCGGCCCCGCACGCCGACGAGGCAAGCTCGGCCTACCCGGGCACGTGTCGCGAGCGGTTCGCCTCAGCTGAGGACGCCGCCGCCCAGACCGGCCGACCCGTGGCGTGGCGTGTGAAAGTGAGCGACGAATCGATCACGGTCGCGGACCGCTTCCGCGGCAGCCGCACGTACAATCTGGCGCGCGACGGCGGGGATTTCGTTATCGTCAAGAACAGTCTGCAAACGGCGTATCAGCTTGCGGTGGTCGTCGACGACGCCGAGGCCCGCGTGGATGCGATTGTCCGCGGGGACGACCTACTGGAATCGGCAGCCCGGCAGATTGTGCTGCGGCGGATGCTGGGGCTCACCGGCGATGTGGAGTACTGGCACTTGCCGCTCGTTGTCGGGCCCGGCGGGCTGCGCCTGGCCAAGCGGCACGGCGACACTCGCCTGAGCTATTATCGCAGCTCGGGCGTGACCCGCCAACGCGTGCTGGGGCTGATCGGTGCGATGGCCGGCATGTGGGCCGACCCGCGCGAGGCGGACATGGATGAGTTGCTTGGGGCGTTTGACCCGGCGGCCATCCCACCCGGCCCGGTCACATTCACAGCCGACCACGACGCGTTCTTGCTCGGTCGATAGAGGCGGGCGACCTGGCGCACGTTCAAGGTTAGTGTGCCGCCCGGGCCCCGGCGCCTGAGGCCCGAAGGCTTGCCTGGCAGACTGTCACATGAACTTAGCAGACCGTCACTACCAGGCCTTCGCGGCTGATGTTGAAGTCGAAGAACCGCGCCCGTTCGTTGGGCGGGTCGGCCTGGAGTAAGTCTCGCACGGCCTGGGCGTCGGCGGGCGACTTGCAGATCATCAGCAGAAAGCCGCCGCCACCGGCACCGAGCAGCTTGGCACCGTTGATGTGCGGGCGGAGGCGGTCGAGCATCTCCTCGATCTGCGGCGTGGTGGAGTTGGGGTCCAGTTGCTTGTTGAGTCGCCACGCCACGTCGATGAGCTTGCCGAAGGCCGTCAGGTCCTTGCGGGCCATCGCCTCGGCAACGCGGGGCGGCAGGGCGTGGATCTGCCTTTGCGTGGCCATCGCCGTTCGGTCGCGGTCGAGGTAGCGACCCACGACCTGCTGGAGGATGTTCTTGGCCAGGCGGGTGATGCCGGTGTAGTACAGCAGCGTCGCCCCGCCATTGGCGCGGGGGTCCAGCACGTCGTCGGGCACGTAGTGAATGCTCGCGTCGGGCACGAGCCCGGGCTCGGTGGTGGCGACCTTCACGCCGTCGATCACGCCGCCGACCTGGTCCTGCCAGCCTCCGCCCGTGGTGAGGGACTGCTCCAGGCGAAGCACGCCGTGGAACAGTTCATGGCTCGTCAGCGTCCTGCCCATCATCCTGTGGATGGTGGCCAGCAGAACCGCGCCGACAATACTGCTCGTGCCAAGCCCGCTGCCCTTGGGTATGGCCGCGAGCGTTGTCAGCTCAATGCCGCCGCCGAACTGCCCGAGCATTTGGGCCAGTGTTACATTCTTGGGCCAGTCGGCCGATTCCGGCGAAAAGCCCGATATCGCCAGCGCAGCCTTGGCCAGGGCGAATTGGCCCGTGGCTATGCGGTAGTCCAGCAGGCTTTCCATGTTGTCGATTTCGATCCGGCTGCCCAGGTCGATCGAGCCGATCCGTATGACCGGCTCATCGACAAGGCGGGCGTAAACGTGGATGGGCGGCTGGCCGTTGAGGTCGACGGCGGCGTTGATGACGCACCCGCCGTACTCCAGCGTGTAGGGGGGCGTGTCCGACCACCCGCCGCCGATATCCAGGCGGGCCGGCGCTCGGCCCCAGACGATCTCGTCGCTCCGCAGCGCGCAAACGGGCGGGGGCACCTTGCTGCCGCTGGCGATGATGGCTCGGCCCAGTTGGCCGAACGCGACGGCCTTGAGGGCCCGGGACCATTGCATTGCGGAGGTCGTAGGCGTGACGTCCAGCCCCATGGTGGCTAGCCATTTCTGCTGGGCGTCCGGCAAGGCCTTGTCCAAGTCCGGCAGGACGGTCGTCAGCGGAACGTCGGTGTCGCCTGTCAGGTTGGCCACAGCCGAGGCGAGCGTGTGCATCACGCGGGAGAACGTCAACGAGTCCAGCCTGGCGGCGGAATCTTCCGAGCCGTAATGCCATTGAGCTTCGGCGAGCAGCTCGGCGGTGCGCTGGGCGGGGCTGTTGGCGCGGGTGAGTGTGTGGGTGAGGTCGGCGGCGGAGAACTCGCTTTCCAGGCGGAACACTCGCCGCAGCGACTGGCGGACCTTGCCGCTACGGATTGCACTGCGGCGGTCGTGGAAGGCGGCCTGGTCGGCGAGCTTGACGATATCGGCGGCTGAGTATCGCTCGGCGGCGAGCCAGGCGGAGCGCTGGTCGTCGGTGGCGGCTGATGGATCGAAGGCCCACAGCCATCGGCGGTAACCATCGGCCTTGCCCTCGGCGGGGAAAACTCGCGCGTTCCATAGCGTTCGCTCGGCGGGCGGCGTGTTGGCGGGCCAGACGTCGTCGGGCTTGGCACCGACGGCGGCGAGCCAATCGTCCAGCGGCACGTTGCAGAGCGTCCCGCCCGCCTCGGCGGTGTGTTTGAAGGTGTCGGCCACTCCGTGGCAGCGGACGAACCATGCTGGCTCGCCCTTGCGGCTGAGGCCTGGCGTTACATCCAGGCACGCGCCGTCCGGCAGGTCGAGCGGATCTTCGACGTCGACCCCGACGAGCACATTTCGCCCGCCGAGCGTTATTGGAGCATCCGCGCGGCAGCCTTCCACCCACGCGTCGGCGCCGATGAGCTTGCCGCCCTCGCCGATGTTATTATTGACGTCGAGACAGCTTTTTACCTGCGATATTCCCCGGTCGTGGCGGAGTAGGTCCAGGCCGCTGGTTATTATTTGACCCGTCGTGCCGAAGTGCAGGAACTCGCACTGGACCAGCAGTTGCAGGGCGAAAGGCACGTCGGCCAGCGCCTTGTGCGTCTTGGCGAGCAACGCATCGGACCACTTCGAGCCGCTGGCTCTGGCCCAGGTGGCCAGGTGGTGGGCACTGGCCTCGGCCCCCATCGCGCAGCATACCTCGCGGTAGAAGTCCATGCCCGTCTCTTCGATGGCGTCGCCGATATCGCCGGTCCAGCCGAGCTTGCCGTCGTCGCCTGCCGCCGCGCCACACAGTTCCAGTAGCGACACCGCCGTGGCTGCATCGAAGTTCATCACGCCGATGTCCAGCACGGTTTGCCCGTACCGATTGACCGCGCCGAGGTCCACTTGTTGCTGGGGGGACGGTTTTTGTATGAACAGACGGACTTCGCCATCGGCGGTGGGGCAGAACACGCCGTGGCCGCTAGCTTGGGCGGGCGCGGCGAACGAGCCCAGGCCGGTCATGCCGGTCGCCGCGAAGCTCACGTCGCTCGGCTGGAACATCAGTAGCACGTCGCCGGCGGTGATGACGATTTGTCCCGCGCCATGGGGCATGGTGGGCAGGGCGAGGTAGGTGGGCAACTGGCGGTCGAATAGTGTGGCCGCCAGCGCGCTGTCGCTATCGCCGGGGACGGGCACGAACAGCTTGCCGCAAGGCCCGTACACTGGCAGGCGGCGGGAGTCTCCCCCGGCGTGCACTATCAGCACGCGAAGGCCGGCGAGTGCGCCGAGCCACTGGCTGGGGTCGGTCGCGCCGCAGCGGCTGAGGATTTCCATCAGGCAGGCGACGGTGCTGCCGCCGCTGCCGATCCGCTTGCCGCCGGGGTCGGGCACGACGAGGAATTCCTTCACGCCGGCCAGCAAGCCCAGCGATTGGCGGACATCGAGCTGCCTGCGGTATGCGCCGGCCTGCTGGTCGTTGGAGGCCGTCACGATAAGGTAATCCCACGGCTCGGCTATCATGTGCATTGCTCTCTCCTGAGCAGGTGCGATCGGTTCGATCTGCCCGGAAAAGCCTCTGCCTGCCGCCGGGCGTCCGATGTTACATCGGCTGATTATGCGGGAAACTTGGCGTTCGCACAATGCCAACAGAGATATATGGCTGTTTCCCGGCGGCGAAGGCCAGGCATTGCCGCACTGTGATCGTGGTGGCGTTGCCGTCCTTTCGGGATTCTCACTCCGCCCGCCGATTCTGCAGGCCAGTGGGGCGCGACTGTTGTCCTAAGTTTCATCTCGTTCTGGCCGATACAATGACAAGTGCCGTCGGCTAGTCCGGCGGCGCATAGTATTGTTGTGGCTTCTCTGGCTGCTGAGGCGGCTTGGGAGATATCGAAAACGAGAGAGCTTTCCGGCATCGCGCCAGGGCTCGACAGGAGCGCACGATGGCCAAGAAGGCATTGGTAACCGGCATTACGGGACAGGACGGCAGCTATCTGGCGGAGTTTCTGCTGGGCAAGGGCTATGAAGTACACGGCCTGATCCGCCGGTCAAGCACGTTCGGCACGGAGCGGATCGACCACATCTACGCCGATCCGCACGAGACGGACGCCAAGCTGTTCCTGCACTACGGCGACCTGACAGATGGCAGCGGCCTGCGACAGGTGCTCACGAAATGCCAGCCCGACGAAGTGTACAACCTCGGCGCCCAGTCGCACGTGCGGGTGAGCTTCGATCAGCCGGTTTACACGGTCGAGGCGGACGCTGTCGGCACGCTACGTTTGCTGGAGGCCATCCGCGACCTGGGCCTGCCCACGCGGTTCTATCAGGCGTCCAGCAGCGAGATGTACGGTAAGGTCGTCGAGACGCCGCAGACCGAAACCACCCCGTTCCACCCCCGCAGCCCGTACGCCTGCGCGAAGCTGTTCAGCTACTGGCAGACAGTGAACTACCGCGAATCGTACGACATGTTCGCCTGCAACGGCATTCTGTTCAACCACGAGAGCCCGCGCCGCGGCGAGACATTCGTCACCCGCAAGATCACCCGCGCCGCCACGCGAATCAAGGAAGGCCTGCAGGACAAGCTCTTCCTGGGCAACCTCGACGCCAAGCGCGACTGGGGCTTTGCCGGCGATTACGTCGAGGCGATGTGGCTGATGCTCCAGCAGAACGAGCCCGAGGATTACGTCATCGCCACCGGCGAGACACACTCCGTGCGGGAGTTCCTCCAGGAGGTGTTCGGTTACCTGGGACTGGACTGGAACGATTACGTCGAGATCGATCCGCGATACTTCCGCCCGGCAGAGGTGGACCTGCTTCTGGGCGACGCGAGCAAGGCCCGCCAGGGCCTCGGGTGGGAGCCACGCATAAAATTCGCCGACCTCGCCAAGATGATGACCGACAGCGACTGGGCCAAGGCCAAGGAGCAGCGCGTGCTGGCCGACCACCGGGCCGGCAACGGCAACGGATAGCCCAGCGGCCGGGCAGGGGGATAAGTTGCCCAACTGGCATTTGCCGGCCGAAATTGGTAGGATCACCGTTGACAAACCGGACGGGAAAGCGTTCTGCGACCCCGCCGTGTCATTTCGGCCGTCAGGTCGTCGCCGCAGGCCCGAAACTTAGATATGTCAGCATGCAGCTAGATACAGACAACCCACCAACATTGTTCCCCTCTGACGCAGACTTGGCGAGTATGCCTGGTCTGTGGTCCGTTGCGCATGTCAAACCCCGTCAGGAGAAGGCTCTAGCGCGTGATCTATCTCGATTAAGTATGGGCTATTTTCTGCCGATGTATGAAGTTAGACGGAAAAGCCGCGGCCGGAGCTGGCTGGCCACGCTGCCTCTTTTCCCCGGGTACATGTTCCTCTGCGGCGATGAGGACGACCGGCTGGCTGCTGTCAAGACAGGCCGAATTGTCCGGACGATCCATGTGCCCGACCAGGAAAAGCTGGCAGCAGAGCTGTCGGCGATACAGCGGCTGCTGTCAGCGGGCATGGCGGTTGATGCCTACCCCTCGCTGACGAAGGGCAAGCGGTGTCGCGTACGTTCAGGCCCGCTGCGAGGCGTAGAAGGCGCGGTGGCCCGCAAGAAAGGCACGAGCCGATTTGTCGTCGAGATAAGCATTCTCGGCCAAGGCGCAGCCGTGGAGATCGATGGCGAATTGCTCGAACCGATCGACTGATTCAGACGCATAACAAACACGACTCACCGGCGATGTTGGTGAATAGATAACGCTCCATCTACATTGTAACTACTGTAGTAATAAGCTGTTGAAGTGCAAAACGGCGTGCAGCCGACGGGGACGGAGTCCAATCAGACTGCGCTGACTAATGACTAAGCTCTAATGACTAATGTCTAATGGCTGAGGCAGCCTGCGATTTCTTCGGCGGCGGGCTGTTTTAGACATTAGGATTTAGACATTAGTCATTCGAAGCAGGCAGCGTCGCCCAGCCCCGATAAGGATTCAACAATGGACCTATCCAAACAGCGAATAGTGATAACAGGCGGGGCGGGCTTCCTCGGCAGGCATCTGCAGAAAGCTCTGGTAGCAGCCGGGGCGGCGGCGGAAGACCTGCTGATCCCGCTGATCGAGGACTACGACCTGACGTGCGAGCGGGACGTCGAGCGGATGTACGCCGACATGACGCCGACGGTCGTCATCCACTTGGCCGCGGAGGTAGGCGGCATCGGCGCCAACCGCGACAACCCCGGGCGGTTCTTTTTTGCCAACATGGCCATGGGCCTGCACCTGATCGAGCACGCCCGCCGGCTGGAGCTGACCAAGTTCGTCCAGATCGGCACGATATGCGCCTACCCGAACCTCACTCCCGTGCCGTTTAAGGAAGAGAACCTGTGGGAAGGGTACCCCGAGGTGACCAACGCGCCGTACGGTATCGCCAAGAAGGCGCTGCTGGTGATGTTGCAGGCGTATCGTCAGCAGTACGGGCTTAATGGCATATACCTGCTGCCGGTGAACCTGTACGGGCCTGGCGATAATTTCAACCTGCAGACCAGCCACGTGATACCCGCGCTGATCCGCAAGTTCGTGACGGCGAAGGACAATGGCGAGAAGGAAGTAGTCGTGTGGGGCACGGGCTCGGCCAGCCGGGAGTTCTTCTTCGTGGAAGACTGCGCCCGCGGGATAACGATGGCTACGCAGGACTACGACGGCCCGGAGCCTGTGAATCTGGGAGCGGGCTTTGAGATAACCATCAAGGACCTGGCCGAGAAGATTCAGCGTATGGTCGGCTTTGAAGGCGAACTCGTGTGGGACACGACCAAGCCTGATGGCCAACCGCGCCGCTGCCTGGATACGTCGCGGGCGGCAGAGCTCTTCGATTTCCGCGCGGCAGTCGGCTTCGACGAAGGCCTGCAGCGAACGATAGACTGGTGGCGGAAGCAGGGATGAGCGCGGCGACTGACGGAACGATACCGGGGGCGTGATTGCGGCACGTCCGCGCTTCTTGAGAGAAGGCACATAGACCTGGCTTCAGAAAGCATCCAAAACGATACAGTTGTCCCAGCGTCGCTCGGCAGGCATACAGCCGCCGGGGCGATATGGAGCATTACGTTCTCCGGCGTGGCCAAGGTCGCGACGCTTCTGGGGCAGGTGTGTATCGCCTGGTTCCTCGTGCCCGACGACATGGGCCTGGTTGCCATGACCATGTCCATCGCCATGGTGGTCGCTGTGGTCGCCCGTGGCGGGCTGTCGGACGTAATCGTGCGGCAGCACGCTCGATTTGAGGAGTTGGCGGGGCCGGCTTTTTGGCTTTCGATGACGTTGGCGCTGTCGGCTACGGTTTGTGTTGTGGCGCTGGCGCCGCTTGCGGGCATGGCGCTGGAGGAACCGGACGTTGTGCCGCTGATAATGCTGGTCAGCGCGATTTTTCCACTGGGCGCGTTGGCGACCGTTCACCAGGCCAAGCTACTGGCCGATTTGCGGTTCCGCACGATAGCATGGATAGAGTTGGTGATAGGCATCGTTCAGACGGGCAGCGCCGTCGTGCTTGCCACCCAGGGCTTTGGGGCGTACTCGCTGATATTGCCCATGCTGTGGGTCCGTGTGGTTGCCTTTGTGCTCATGCGTGTGTCGGCTGGCAAGATCAAGATCGGGCCTCCGTCGGCGGCCATGTGGGCTGAACTCATCAAGCCGGGGCTTTGGCTGATTATGTTTGGGGTCTTCAATGCCCTTCGGTCGCAGGGGATGAGCCTTGTGTTGGGAAAGATACGTGGCAAGCACATCACGGGCTTGTTCTTTTGGGGGTTCACTCTGTCGTCTCAGTTCCTGTTTCTGCTGGCGATCAAGCTGAGGCAGATATTGTTTCCCAGCCTCACCAAGCTTAATGACCAGCCTGATCGCCAGTTCACTGCCCTCAAGCGTGCCTGGCGGATACTTACATTGATCACCGTGCCGGTATGTGTCCTGCAGGCGGGCCTGGCCGATCCGGTTATCCCGCTGGTGTTCGGCCAGAAATGGGCCGGGGCCGTTCCCGTCGTGCAGTGGCTTAGCATCGGATTGCTGACGCTGCCCGTGCAGGTCGTCTCAGCATCAATTATGGTCGCCCTGGGACGATTCAGAGCTGTGGCGATGCTGGCCGGGGCGCAAGCGGCGGTGGTGCTGGCAGCGATCGCATGCGGCGCCCTAGCCGGTGACCTGGTGACAATCGCAGCCTCAGCCGGCGTGGCCATGTTCGTCATGAACCTGCTGAGCGGCTTTGTGGCTGTCCGTTGCTTCGGCAAATCGCCTGCGGAGTTGATCCGCTGCGTGGGCGGGCTGTATGTAATTGCGGCAATTACAGGGGCGGCGTGTTGGGCGACAGGCTTGTTGTTGGCCGATGGACACATGGCCGTGAAAATCACCGTTGTCGGCTTGGTGACGGTGGGAGTGTTCGCCGGATTGGTCCGGGCCTTTGCCTGGCCTGTGGTGACCGATGCAATGGCCATGGTGTTCACCAGACGCAGGACAGCGGAAGGATAGGCCCGCCGGTCGGTCCGACAACCACAGAGAATCACGGCAAACAGTAACAAGTTGCCGGAACAAATGTGACGATATGAATTGCGGTTGCTTCTTGAGACTACCTCACTTTGTCCGGACGCTCAGCAGCAGGAATTGAGGCCGCGCGGTTACGATGGTCCTTCTTTACATCTTACTAACTTTGATGACCGTGGTCAGCCTGAACTTCGTTCTGGAGCACAGGCTCTACATGGGCAGCATGCCGATCAACATAATAGATGCGGTTACTGTCCTGACGATGTTTGCAGTCACGCTGTTCCAGGGGAAGACTGCTCCAATTGACCAAACGAAGCGTAATTACCTGTGGCCGGTACTGGCCATGTGGGGATTGGCCCTCACAGCCAGCGGCGCGTTGGGCCTGATAAACGGCGCCGATACCTACCTGGTGCTCCAGCCGATAAAGTGGTACCTGAAGATGCCGATGGGCATGATATGCGGATACTACGCCGTGCGAAACCTCACGAATGCGCGCCGGCTGATTAAGTTTATGTGCTTTCTCAGCTGCATCCTCTGCTTCTTGGTCTTGTTGAGTTTCTCATCGAAAGGTCAAGCCTACGACATCACCGGGTCTTTTCGGGAACTACAGACGCGGGCCTACTACCCCAGGCTGCCGGCGACGATAGCGATCATGCTCGTTTACACTACCGCTGTGAATCCACGGTTCATGCTTAAGACGGTTGCGGCAGTGGTCCTGACCCTGAGCATCATTGCCGTTGGCGCGCAGTTATGGCGAACGGCGATGGTGTCGCTCGCCGCGTCCATTATCCTGTCGGTCATCATTATCCCCAAGGAGTACAGAGTACGTGCGTGGAAGGCGCTGTTTAGTTCGGGCAAATGGATCATCGCCGCGACACTGCTGGGAGCAGTACTGTCCAAGACGATCTTGAGCATTGACGTTGCCGGGATCATAATGGAGAGGTTCCAGGGCATTGGTGATAGCGATGTAAGTACCATGGGCAGATGGGAGGGGGCATTTAGCGAATTGAAGGTCTGGCTGAGCAGCACCATTATATTCGGAGCCGGCTATGGCGTGGTACGGGAGATGTGGTATGAGGAAGCAACAACGGGAGTAATGGGCCATAATGCCATTACGACCACATTGGCCAGGAGCGGGCTGGTGGGTCTGCTGGCCCTTTTGTACCCCCTCTTCGTGGCCCTCCGCATCGGCCGAAAAATGATCCGCCGGATGGACCCGAACATCAGAGCGGTTGGGGCCTTAACGTTGGCCGTGGCCTTGTACGTGGGCATCGAAAACCCACTGTCCGGGTACCTCGAAGGTAACGCCGCTTTCTTAGGAATCCTCTTGGGCGTAGGAGCGAAGTGCTACCGCTTCCTGCCGAGCCAGGAAGAAATCGAACTGACAGGCGGCCAACTCGATTGGGAATATTCACCAGATTTCGCAGACGCCTAGTTCACCCAATGAGGCGGCTGCTGGTCACCGATGAAAACCCCCTGGCCCAGGCGCCATGCGACACCGGCAAGGAATTGCAGTAGTCCTGGCGGAAAGAGGCCGGACGACCTCGCCAACGATGCTGAAGGCCGGCGCTTTGCTGAGCGCATCCCGGAGAATATTGATCGAGCGCCCGACCTGACATACCGATACGAGTTGTGGCGATCTATTGACACATTGGCCGGCAGACAACCGGCAAGGAGACGGCATAATGACGCAAGAAGAGAACGCATATCCGGCAAGGCATGTCTACAAAGACGCCGCGGCGGCGGAAGTATATGATGTCAGGCGAGAACAGGGATGGCGCAGCCGGAAGCTCAAGGCACTCGAGCTCGGTGCGGTAAGAAAAGTCGCGACCGGACTGCCAAAGGAATACAAGGCGATGGAATTGCCCTGCGGCACGGGCCGGTCGTTTCTGCCTCTGATAGAGCACTTCAGTTCGGTGACGGGCGTCGATGTAGCTGACGAGATGCTCGACGTTGCCCGAGGGCGATACGCCGACTGCCCCGGCGCCACGTTCTTGCAGGCCGACGGCACGGCCTTGCCCTTCGAGGACAACCAGTTCGACAGCAGCTTCTCTGTGAGACTGTTTGGGCACACGCCGCCGGACGTCCGCGTCGCTATTCTCAAGGAGATGGCGAGAGTGACCCGCGACGTGGTGGCCGTCATGCTCTACGTTCGCGGCCCGTTGATTACCATCAGAAAGAAGCTGCAGTGGACGATTCGTCCTCCCAAAGGGCCTTGGTATCCCATACGCAACATGTCTGGCGTGCGAGAGCTCATGTCGTCGGTGGGCCTGAAGATTGTAAAGATCAACAGTCTCATGCCAGGTGTCATGGAGTCGCGTTTCGTTGTAGCCAAGAAGGCTTAACACGATGAAGGTGCTATTCCTGTCAGTTGCATACATGCCGAAGAGGCTGACCAGCGACAAGCAGTTTATGCGGGACATAATTTTTCGCCTCCCTGCGGATGTGACCTGTGCGGTCTGGACGATCAACGACTGGCCCAAAATGTGCGTCGTTGAAGAGAGGGAAGGGCGAAGCGTCCCCGTTTATGGCCAGGCCAGACTGCTGCACTCCCCGTCCTTTGATCGCCAGTCGGTGCTGAGCGGCGATTACACCTACAAGTTCCACAAGCCACATTCCGGCGCCCGCCAACACCTGGAAATATTGGCTACCTTCTATGCCCGCCTGGGCCAACTCAAGCGGGTCATCAAACGTGAAAATCCGGATATCATTCACCTGACCGATAATTGGGGCGCTATGGGCCTTGCGCTTCGGGCCATCGCGGGCCACCGGCCGATAACACTCACAAAGTACAGCGCTGCCTTGCCAACCAGCCGCAAGCGTCGCTACGGAGCATTCATGAGGGCCTGCATGCTCGGGCTGGACAAGGTGCTCTGCTTCACCGATGCCTGCCGCGAGCAACTGGGCGCCCTTGGAATAAGCCCCGATCGACTGGCGACTGTCAGATGGGGCATAAACGTGCCGGCGCCTTCGTCCTGCGACCCATCGACAATCGCTGCCGTGCGCCAACGATATGGCTGCACCGATGGTGAACTGCTGGTAGTGGTCGCCGGCCAAGCAAACAGAGGTCGAGACGGTGTGACGCGGGCCGTTGCCGGCACGGTCGGCGAGTTGTCCGCCGCCGCCGGTGACGTGCCAATGCGAATTGTCGTCGCCTGCAAACCGGACCATTGGCTGCCGGAGTACGATTCGCTGCGAAGCGACCGGGTAGTCGTCGAGAGAGGCCCGAGCGATTTTCTGGACCTCCTCTGGGCCGCCGACGTGATGTTCAGCCCGACGTTCGGACGGTTCAAGAATCGGACAACGACGCCGCCGCTGACCTGGCTGGAAGCAATGGCCCGCAACACGCCGGTCATCACCACGCCGGGATACGGAGTCGGCGAGACGATCATCGATGGTGAGAACGGTATGATTTATGATGCCCAGGGCGAGCTCAAAGACAAGATACATCAGCTAATCGACCCAGACTATTTGCAGAAAATGGCCCACGCCGCCCGAGAAACAATAATCCAGCAGCATTCAGTGGCCACGCTGGCCTCGCAGTACGTCGGAGTATGGACGGAACTGCTGGCCGGTGATGCGTCTCGGTAGCAGGCGAGCGAAGACGACGTTAGCCTGCCGCTGCCGACGACGGCGTCAAGGAGATATGGAACGATGCTTCGCACGCGAATAATTGCCATGGGGAAGCTCGCGGTCCAGCACCGCTGTCTGATCAAGGCCGGTCTGTACACACTCCACAGGAGCCGCACCGACATAGAGGCATACCAGACCAGTCGGTTCAACGCCGTGTGGCAGGATGCCTGCGCAAACGTGCCGCTTTACGCCCAGTTCAAGAGCCGCAACGACCTGCCGGACAGTATCGAATCACTGGCCGATCTTTCTGAATGGCCCATCCTCACGCGGTCGGAAATGAGAGACGCCGGCGAGTCGATCATCCGTCAGGGCTGTCAGCCCGAGGCCCACAGCATGACCGGCGGCAGCACGGGCGAGCCCATGCGATTCGGGCTGTTCAAAAGCCAAGGTGTCGAAGCGGCTGCCAACATGTGGATAGGGAGGGCACGCTATGGCGTGCTGCCGGGCATGAAGCAGTTCCTGCTGTGGGGACATTCGCACCTACTGGGCAAGGGCGTGGGGCGAGTCGTCAAGGGCATGTCCAGGAAGCTTCGTGATCGGACATTGGGCTATGTTCGGTGTAACGCTTATGATCTGTCCGCTGGGGCGCTCAGGCAACATTACGATACGCTCACGCGGTTTGGCCCGGCGTTGTTCGTTGGGTACTCGGCGGCCACGCTGGCCTTCTGCCGGGCAAACCGTGATCGGACAGACAAGGCCCGCCAGCTTGGGCTGCGCTGCATCCTTTGCACGGCTGGGCCTTTGAGTATGGACGAACGCACGGAGATCGGCGAGTTCTTCAACGCGCCCGTCTGCATGGAGTACGGCGCCGTCGAGACCGGCGTGATGGCCTACACTCGGCCGGACACTGGGCTCTATGACGTGTTCTGGGACACCCATCTGCTGCAGGCGGCAAACCAGAACGATGGCCCCCCCAAGGTGATCGTGACCTGTCTGACCAGGTCCTACCTGCCTATGATCAGATACGACGTCGGCGACCTGATGGAGATCGATGGTGAGGTGGGGCAATCCGCCCTCGGTTTCCGCACCATTGTCGGCCGACCTGACGACACGGTTACTCTCGCCGGCGGGGCATCGTTTCACAGCGTTCTGCTGAGCCACATCATAAACAAGTGCCCCAAGGTGCTCGCCAGCCAGGCTGTCGTGAGCCCCAAGAAAATCATTCTGAGATTGATGGTCAGCGAGAAGCTCACCCAGAAGGATCAGGACGACCTTTGCCAGCGGGCCGTCAAGCAGGTGCCCGATCTGAAGAACAGCATTATCGTAGTAGAGGAAGTTTCCCAACTAGCCAAGACCCCGTCGGGGAAGGTCAGGCTGGTGATATACGAGGACGACTAATTCCCGGCCCCCGCACGGGCGCCGGGTCAAATGCGTCCCCGGCCAGCGGCCCGAGGCTGGGCCTGCCGGTCTGCTGCCGCTGGCGACCGAAGCGGGCTTCACCCCGGCCGACAGGTACGCGGGAAAGTGTCATCTGTGCTGGTCCATCCGCCTGCATCTACACAGCCGAGGACTATTCCCACAAGAACTCGGACCCGCGGAGCTTTACCAATCCGCCATGCCGGCTGGGCGTTAGCCGCCGTAGTAAAAGTGGCATGGGCATCTTGCCCATGCGTCCCAGGAGCATCTTGCTCCTGGAAGAAAAGGACAAAGCAGCAGCAGCAGAAGAAGAAGAAGAAGAAGGCACGGCCGGGACGGCCCTGCGACGCATGGGCAAGATGCCCATGCCACAACTGCGACGCATGGGCAAGATGCCCATGCCACTCTTACCAGGGCCTGCTAGCCTCCCAGCCTGCCTATGCCGTAGTACTTGAAACCCTTGTCCCGCAGCCGTTTCGGCAGGAAGATATTCCGGCCGTCGAATATGGCCGGGTCGCTCAGGCTTGCCCGGATGCGTTCGAAGTCCGGCGAGCGGTACTCGCGCCAGTCTGTGGCGACCAGCAACACGTCGGCGCCGGCCACTGCGTCGTAGCAGTCGTTGCAGTAGGTTACCCGGTCGCCCAGGACGGCTCGGGCCGAGTCAAGTGCCTGCGGATCGTGCAGCCGGATGTTAGCGCCGGAGGCCAGCAGGCTTTCGATAATGGCGATACTGGGCGAAACGCGGACGTCGTTAGTGCCGGCCTTGTAGGCGGCCCCCCAGACGGCGATGGTGCGTCCGGCCAGTTCGCCCTGGAAATGATCTTTGAGTTTTTCGACCATTCTGAGAGGCTGAAGCTGATTGACATCGTGGACGGCCTGGAGAATCTTGCCCTCCATGCCGTGTTGCTTGGCTACGTGAATCAGGGCGGGGACATCCTTGGGAAAACAGCTGCCGCCGTAACCGATCCCGGGGAACATGAACTGGAAGCCTATGCGTTTGTCGGAGCACACGCCGTGTCGCAACTCGTCGATGTCGCCGCCGACGAGTTCACAGAGGTTGGCGATTTCGTTTATGAACGATATTTTCGTCGCCAGCATGGCGTTGGCGGTGTATTTGGTGAGCTCGCTGGTCTGCAGGTTGGTGATGACCATCGGGTTGCCCGAACGCAGGAACGGCAGGTACAGCTCGCTGAGCAGTTCGCCGGCGTCGTCGTTTTCCACGCCGACGACAATGCGATCCGGCTTGTTGAAGTCGTCTATAGCCAGGCCTTCCTTGAGAAACTCGGGATTGTTGGCGATATCGAAGGACTGGTCGGTCCTGGCGGCGATGCGCTGCTTGGTCGCCAGTGTCGTGCCCACGGGCACGGTGCTCTTGACGACGACGAGGCAATGATGGTCCATCGCATCGGCGATACTGTCGGCGACGGCCCAGACCGCAGCAAGGTCGGCCGACCCGTCCGGCTGGGGCGGCGTGCCGACGGCGATGAAGATTATGTCGCTACGGCGCACGGCTTCGGCGAGATCACTCGTGAAGGTGAGTCGGCCTGCCTGGCGGTTGTGTTCGTATAGCTCCTCCAGGCCAAGTTCGTAAATCGGTAGCTTACCGCTGTTGAGCATGTCGATTTTCGAAGCATCTTTGTCCACGCAAACAACGGTGTTGCCTGTCTCGGCAAGGCAAACGCCTGTCACCAGTCCGACGTATCCTGTGCCGACAATAGCAATGCGCATCTGTGTCTCCTCGATCGTTAGCTGGAAAACGTGCTACAGCATGATAATATCCGAACCGATAAATTGTATTGTAGGCTTACTGTGCAGTCAATGGCGCCAAGGTGCGCTGCTGTGTGAAGGCCCAGGCCTCGGCGGCGCGGCGTAGGGCGTGCGGTCCGTGCACCTGTCGACACTCAGTGATGTCGGAATATCTGACGAACCGGTCGCCAGACCAAGACAAGGGCTGATCTAAATGCGAGTAATACATGTCGTTTCTTCCGTGGCCGAGTCTCAGGGAGGTCCGTCGCGGTCCGTCCCGGAGCTTTGCGAGGCATTGGTGCGGCGCGGATGTGAAGTGGAACTGTGCTGTCTTGATCTCGGGGACAAGCACGGGCCGATCGCCAGAGTGGATGAGTCGATAGATCTGCATTTCGCCCGCTCATGGACGGTCAAGAGCGCCAGAGTGGTCATGCCGAGGGGTTTCAGGTCGCTCATGAGATCGCGTGTAGGCGGCGCGGATTTGATCCACGTCCATGGCGTGTGGGACAGCGCCCCCCACCAGGCGGCGCAAGTTGCGCGGGAGGCCGGCCTGCCGTATCTGATAACCACCCGGGGAATGCTCGAACCGTGGTGCCTGAAGTTTTCCGCCTGGAAAAAACGCCTGGCGATGTGCCTATACCAACGGAAGGACCTCCGTCAAGCCGCTTGCATTCACTCCACAGCCAAGCTGGAAGAAGACAATCTCCGGGAGGTGGGGCTTGTAAATCCCATCGCAGTAATCCCCAACGGCCTGTACGTGGACAGATACCACACAGACCGCCAAGTCGGCGCCGAAGCAGTGGGCCATTGGCCCCAGCTGCAAGGCAAGCGGATATGTCTGTTCCTGTCGCGCATTCATCCTAAGAAAGGCTTACTGGACCTGGCCAAGGCCTGGGGGAAACTGTGCAAGAAATTCCCCGACTGGCGAGTAGTCATCGCCGGGCCCGATGAATACGACCACACGCAAGAGGTACAGGCCGCCATGAAAGCTGAAGGCGCCGAGGACAGCACGTTGTTCGTGGGCTCGGTGACCGGATCGCTGAAGACATCATTGCTCAGTGCGAGTGACTTGTTTGTGCTGCCCACCCACAGCGAGAACTTCGGGATAGTCGTGGCCGAGGCGCTGGCTAGCGGATCGCCCGCGATTACCACCAAGGGCGCGCCCTGGGGGGATATGGTAGACCACCAATGCGGGTGGTGGACCGATATCGGCCCCGAGCCGCTGACAGAGGCGATGGAAGAGGCAATGGCCCTGTCGGAAAGCGAGCGCGAGCAGATGGGCTTGCGCGGGCGGGATATGATCGAACAGCGGTACTCCTGGTTGAGCATCGCAAGCCAGATGATAACCGTATACGAATGGCTGCTCGGTTCGGCAAATCGGCCGGACTGCGTCCACATGAAATAGTGTCTACTGACCACAGGAACACGTGTACTTTTACGGATGATCCGCTACGCGGAAGAGCAAACTGAAATGGATGACATGCCGGAAACTTCGCAACCAAGCCAGCCCGACGCGCCCCAAAAGGGGGTGAACGTGAGCAATTACCGTGACGTGCACTCGACGGGCAACCGCGTCGTCCGCGCGTTGTGGGGTGTGGTGTGGGCTCTCCTGTTCCGCCCGAGCCCGCGGATATGCCACGGCTGGCGGCGGATGCTGCTTCGGCTGTTTGGCGCCCGCCTCGGCAAGGGCGTGCATGTCTATTCTTCCGTGAAAGTATGGGGCCCGTGGCATTTGCGGATGGGCGACCACAGTTGCCTCGCGCCGCACGTGGACTGCAGTTGTGTCGCTCCCATTACGATCGGCGAGCACGCGACGGTCTCGCAGTACAGCTACCTTTGCACGGGGAGCCACGATTTTGAGCAATCGGACATGCCCCTGACAACGGCTCCGATCGTTATAGAGGACCAGGCCTGGGTGTGTGCGTGCGTGTTTGTGGGCCCGGGGGTGACGGTCGGCGAGGGCGCCGTCGTCGGCGCACGATCCGTGGTCATCAAGGATATCGAGCCATGGGCCGTGGTGGCCGGCAACCCGGCCAAATACATCAAGAAACGCATCATAGGGGAGAAGTAGAGTGCCGGTCTCCGTGGTCATACTGACTCTTAACGAACAGGAGAGCCTGCCGGGCTGTCTGGAGAGTTTGTCCTGGTGCGACGACGTGGTGGTGTTCGACTCTCACAGCACGGACGACACGGAGCGGATCGCCCGCGACATGGGCGCCAGGGTGTTCCAAAGACGGTTCGATAACTACGCCGCCCAACGGAACGCCGCTCTGACGGAGGTCGAGTACAGACACACATGGGTCCTGATGATCGACGCCGACGAGCGGGCGACGCCCGAATTGGCCGACGAGATCGAGCAGAAAACTGCCAGCGCCGCCGACGATATGGTTCTTTACCGCATGCGTCGGAAAGACTATTTTATGGGGAGGTGGCTGAGGCGAAGTAGCTGCTACCCGACTTGGTTCGGGCGGCTGATGAGGCTGGGCCGCGTCAGGTTCGAACGTGAGATCAACGAGGATACCACCGCCGACGGCAAGACCGGGATGCTCAAGGAGCATCTGATTCATTATCCTTTCAGTAAGGGAATGGCCTTCTGGTTCGAGCGACATAATCGGTACTCGTCGATGGAAGCCGAGGCGCTGCTCGTTGAAGTACGAGAAAAACTCGCATTGCGGGATATGTTCTCATCAGATCCGACCGTGCGGCGTAAGGCGTTGAAGCAACTGGCCCATCGGATGCCGTTCAGGCGGACGCTGGTATTCAACTTCCTTTACTTCGTGCGGCTTGGCATTTTGGACGGCCGACCTGGCCTGACGTACTGCCGAGTGCGGGCGTTTTACGAATACATGATTGATTTGAAGATGAAAGAGCTTCGCCGGCGAGCCAAAGGGCTGCCTATCTAGCTGGCGGCGAGTACAAGTGAAGCCGGTGGGGGGGAGGAATGTCTCCGTGCAGATGGATTCAAACAGTTCCGCTGACAAGCATGACGCTCGACAGTGCCCCAATGGCCAGGCGCCGGCCGGCAAGGCGTGGGTGATTGTCTGCGCGATCTTGCTGTCCGCTGCGTGCGCGGAGTTCGTCAGCAGAGGCGTGTTGCGTGCGCCGCGGAACAGTGGAGACTTTGCGGTATTCTACACAGGTGCGCGGGCGTGGGCTCATGGGACCGATCCTTATGACGTGGAAAATCTGAAGCGCATTGCCCGTCAGGCCGGTGACGTGCCGGAGAACGCGCTGCACACTTCGTCCTATCCGCCGGCGATGTTTGTTATTCTTGCCCCCGTGTCATTGTTGCCGTGGGGGCAAGCGAAGGTGGTATGGGCGGCGATCAACACCATCGCGATTTTCATGTTGGCTTACGGGGTCGTCACTTTGGCCGGCCTGCGTGTTAGAAGCCCGTTGGGCATGCTGTTGGCGGCCGGCGTGTTGGGGTTGTCGCCGATCCACACGGGCGTGCATGTTGGCCAGTTCACGCCCTCGCTTGCTGCGTGCCTTGCGTTGGCATATCTGCTGGATGACAAGCGGCGAATCTGGCTGGGGGGCGCGCTGCTGGCCTTGGTGACCGCGATGAAGCCTCAAATCGGACTGGTCTTCATCGCATTCGAGGGCGTCCGCACACGGTTCAAGGTTGTCTCTTCGGCGCTGCTGTTTACGGGGATGATTTTCGCGGTGGCGCTGGGGTGGCTGGCCATCAACGGCGTGGAGTGGTGGCAATCCTGGTACAACAACTACCACTGCTTCATGTACGGCGGGGCAGGCGACCCGACAACTGTCAACGCCAGCAGGTTTCAACTGCTCAACTTGCACTACCCGCTGTCGATGTTCATCGGCAATAGGGTGGCCGTGCAGATTCTTACGCTGTCGTTCGTCGGTATGTTGGGTGTCGCTGCGGTGATTGTTCTTTCGCGGCATCGCACCCGAAACGCCGAACTGCTCGGCATGAGTATCTTCGGAGTGCTGTCCCTGCTGGTCGTCTACCATCGCTATTACAGCGCCATTCTACTGGCGTTTCCGCTCGCCTGGGCGATACTCCAGTGCCGTCGGGGCTTGCGAGTTCTGCCAATGATCTCACTTGCGATGATGGCCGTCTTCCTGGCGCCAAGCGCCAGCATCCTGGACCGGGCGGTCGGCAAGGGGGTCGTTCCGGCGTCCGTGGCGGACAGTTGGTGGTGGCAGGGGCTGGTCATGCCGCACCAGGTTTACGCACTGGTGGCTCTGTCGATATGTCTGGTGACGGCGATATTCGTGGAAACTCCCCACCGCCAACCGCCCGATGCCGCCGGCAGCGACTGACCGCCCCGGCAGGCGATAGGGCAATCACGCGGGGTTGTTCTGGCGGTACCAGCGAACTGTCGCCTCGGCGCCTTCAGCCAATGACACCTTCGGCGTAAAGCCCACCTGCTTGGAAATCTTCTCAGCGCTGAAGCACAAATCCCCGACGATCCGTCGGACCACACCCGTATCGATCGGCATTTGCCGGCGGAGGACAAATGCCGCCAAATCCCCGCATCGGCCCATCGCCTTCAGCAGACAAATGGGCGTGTTCCGCAGGAGCGGCTCTTTGCCCATCGCCTGGCAGATCGCCGAGTAGAACTCGCGCGTGCTGTATGGCCGCTCGTCGCACACGAGATAGACCTGTCCGGCGGAGTTAGGCGAGCCCAGTACCGCCAGCGCCGCATCCACGACATTGCCCACGTAGACCATGGACCGTTGGTTATCCACTTTGCCGAACGGCAGGCGCTTGTTCTTGCTCGCCGCCGCGAGTAGTCGCAGCACGTTGCCTTTGGCGCCCGGGCCGTAAACCATCGGCAGGCGGGTAACGCAGGCGTGCATGCCGTTCGCTTCGGCCAGCTCGAACACTGCCTCCTCGGCCGCCAGCTTGCTGCGACCATAGGGCGTGGTGGGAGCGGGAGTGGAGGTCTCGTCGAACACGCCCTCATCCTCCTCGCCCATCGCCTTGATGGTGCTCATCAGCAGGAAGTGCGTGACGCCTGCCTCGGCGGCAGCGGCCAGCAGCGATCGCGTGCCCTCGACGTTCACGCGGAAATAGGCAGCCTCGGGGTCTGGGTCGGGGTCGTTCATCACGTGCACGCGGGCGGCGAGGTGGACTATGTGCGTCACGCCCGCCACGGCTGCGGGCAGGCTGTCCGGCTCGAGCAGTTCGGCGTGGACGATTTCCGGATCGCCCGGCAACTGCATGTCGCCGGCCGATCTCTGGAGCATAGCGCGTGCTGGCACGCCGCGCTGGGCGAGCTCAGCCAGGAAGTGCCTGCCCAGAAAACCATCCGCGCCTGTAACGAGGTACCTCATAGGTCAGCTCTCCAGGATTTCCTGATACTTCCGCAGGCCTATCCGTTCGGTGTACCGCTGTTCGAGTATTTTTCGGGCTTGCGATCCGGCCTGGTGCGCGTCGGCGGGGTTGTCGGCCCAGCGGCGGATGATTTCGGTCAGTCCGTCTGCATCGCCCTCGGCGACGACCACGCCGCCGCCTTCTTCTCGAATCATCCTCGCCACTTCGCCGTTGCTGTTGCCCTGATAGATTATGGGTCGCCCCGCCGCCATGATGCCATAGCTCTTGGACGGTACCTGGATGCCTTCGAATCCTTCGCGAACACATACAAGATGTGCATCGCCCAGGGGCAGACTGTAGGCGAGCTGTTCCCTCGGGAAATAGTTCAGTACGGTGATCGAATCCAGGCCATGCTCATCGCGGAATGTCTCGATCTCAGAGCGACGGACGCCGCCGCCAATGAAGAGGAAATGAATGTCATCTCTCTCGCGGAGATTTTCGGCGGCCTGCAGAATGTCCTCGAATCTCTGGGCGTGGCCCATGTTGCCGGAATACATCACGATGAATTTGCCGCCCAGGCCCAGCTCCTGGCGCAGCGGGTTGTCCTGCGGGGCAATGGGGCGAACGAGTTCATCGTTGGCCCAGTTGCGCACGATTTCGATCTTCGCCGGCGGAACGCCGTAATCTTCCACCAGGCTGGCCATACATGTTCCAAGGGTGATAACCTTCTTGGCTCTCAGGAAAGTGGCCTTGGTGAGTCGGGTGAGAAGTCGTGCGAGCAGGCCCTTTGGTTTCATCGCCCCGGTTCGGATGATCGCCTCGGGAAAGAGGTCCATCAGGACATAGACGTAAGGCTCTCTGCGGAAGAAGTTCAGCAGCAGCCCGACCAGTGGATACATGGGGGGGTTGGTCAGGATCACGAGCCGATCGGCCCGCGGGGAGAACATGGCGGCTGAGAGACTCCCGAACACGTAGCAGGCGAAATCGGCGAGTCGCCCAATTGTGGAACTCTTGCCGAGGCTCGGCGCCCACACGCGGCGAATGCGAACGCCATTGACTGTTTCATTGGCGGGCAGCCTCTTGCCGCCCTCATAGACCGCCTGGGAGGCGATGGCCTCGACGTCGTGGCCCTGGCGGGCAAGGTGGAATGCCAGGTCGCTGATGATTTGCGAGACCGCGCACTTGTCAGGATAGAAGAATATATGCAGGATTCGTATTCGCAAGATGTCTATGGTCTCCGGGCAGATTCGCATCATTGCAGGAGGGGCGGTGCTTTGCAAGTATCGTCTGTCGGCCTGGCCCTTGACTGAGGTCCCTTCAGATGCAAAAATGGACGAGAACAGCCTTAAGTTGGCGGTTCCGCCGCCCGACATGATCTCTTAGACGGCGATGGAGCTGTCAAGTGACCTTATAAATGGCCAACGCCAGGAAAGAGCGTGGTTTGGACAGCCTTCTGGAGGCATACATCTCAGAGCAGCCGAGCTTCAAAGAGGCGTTCAGGCCTCTGCTTGCGGCGATAAAGCAGGCGGTGGCCGATGGCCGCCCTCAAGAAGCGGCGCAGGCTGTCAGGCAGGCGACACTGCCGACGCTGGACTACACGTCCGCACAGTCGCTGTTTCGCGTCCGCAAGAAATTGCGGGAGGCCGGCGTTGCCTCGCCATCGAAAACGAAACTTGCCGTGCTGAGCGGCTTTACCACCACGCAGCTTTCGCAGTTCGTGGACCTCTACCTTTTCGCCGCAGGCGTGGACGCGGAGATCTACGAGGCGGACTACGGCACATTTCGTCAGGAGATTCTGGATCCGAGTTCGCAGTTGTACGCGTTCGAGCCCCAGATGATATTCATAGCCGCCAGTTGGCGCGACCTGTCGCATTGGCCGGACTTCCAGGACGACCAGGAGGGCCTGAGCAAGCTCGTGGAAGCGGAGCTGGCGGATTGGGCTGGGCTCTGGCAGACGGCACACGAGCGACTCGGCTGTCAGATCATACAGAACAACTTCGATCTGCCCGCATGGCGCGCTCTGGCGAATCATGAGATGCGACATCCCGGCAGCAGGAACGGATTCATCGCGAAGGTCAACGACGCCTTCAACGAGCAGGCCCCCCCGCAGGTGACGATCCACGACGTGGAACACCTGTCGGCCTGTTGGGGCAAATGGGCCTGGGGCGATGAACGGTTCTACCACCACGCGAAAATTCCCTGCGACCCGGCTCGTCTGGTGGATTACGGCCACAGCGTGGCGTCGATCGTGGCGGCCCACTTGGGCCTGGCCAAGAAGTGTCTCGTTTTGGACCTGGACAACACGCTCTGGGGCGGCGTGATTGGCGACGACGGTCTCAACGGAATTCGCTTGGGCCAGGGCGACCCGGAATCGGAGGCGTTTCTGGCGTTTCAGCAGTACGTCAAGTCGCTGCAGCGACGCGGAGTCATTCTGGCCGTGTGCAGCAAGAACGAGGACGCCATCGCGCGCGAGGTGTTCGAGAAACATCCCGACATGGTTCTGCGGCTGGACGACATCTCTTGTTTTATGGCCAACTGGACGGACAAGGCTGCGAATCTGCAGAGCATCGCCAAGCAACTGAATATCGGCCTGGACTCGCTGGTGCTGGTCGATGACAACCCCGCCGAACGGGCGATGGCCCGGCGGTTTGTGCCGGAAGTAGCAGTCCCCGAGTTGCCCGACGACCCGGCGGGCCTTATCAGAGCGGTGGAGAGATATCGATATTTCCAGGCCGTCTCTCTCAGAGACGAGGACCTGAAACGAACGGGCTATTATCGCGAGAATCTGCAACGGGCCGAGCTGGAGTCGTCCGCGCAGGGCATCGATGGGTTCCTGAAATCGTTGCAAATGGTCGCCCGGATCGCGCCGATAGAAGCTGCGACGTTGGATAGAAGCGCCCAACTTATCAACAAGACCAATCAGTTCAATCTCACTACGCGGCGGCGCACGGCCGCCGAGGTCCAGGCTATCGTCGAGGGAGATAGCTGGATTACCCGCACGGTGTCGTTGGCGGACCGCTTCGGCGACAACGGGCTCATAAGCGTCCTGCTGGCTGAGGTGAAGGACGATGCGCTGGTGATTGATACTTGGCTGATGAGTTGCAGAGTGTTCAAGCGAGGCGTGGAATACATGCTCATGGACCATCTCTGTCAGCTAGCGGGCGAGCTTGGCGTGGCACGCGTCCGCGGGCGATACATACCGACGGCCAAGAACGCCGTCGTCAAGGAGCTCTACTTGGAGTTGGGCTTCACGGAGTGTGGCCAGGAGGCGGACGGCGAGTCATTCTGGGAACTGCCGCTGGCGGACTGGAAGTCACCGGATTATTTTATCGAAGGAAGCATGGTCCATGGATAGTGTTCAAGAGAAGGTCCAGGAAGCATTTCGTGAAGTTTTCGAGAGCCCGGAGCTCGTCATAACCGACGACATGACGGCCGACGATATTGAGGCGTGGGACTCGCTGGGGTTGGTCAATCTGATCGTCGCGCTGGAAGATACTTTCGACATAAAATTTACCACAACAGAGATCCCCGAGATGCAAAGTGTCGGGGCGATTCTGACGATCATTCGAGGGAAGGTTCCCCAATAATCGCCGTCAGTCCATAAGGTGCAAAAGCCATCATGCCGGACGACAGCCATCAACCTAGTGTTCCTGCCCCCCCCGGCCGACCCGCGCCGCGGCAGGTGCTGAGCATCGACGTGGAGGAGTGGTTCCATTTGCTGGAAGGCAAGGGAGAGCTCCCGATGGACCAGTGGGATAGCGTCGAGTGTCGGATCGACCGCAACGTGAATGTTCTGCTAGAGGCGATGGCGGAGATGTCGGTTGTGGGGACGTTCTTCTGGCTTGGCTGGGTGGCCGAGCGACATCCTGAGCTCGTCTGTAAGTGTCGCGACATGGGCCATGAGGTCGCCTCGCACGGATACAACCACGTCATGCCGTTCCGCATGGACGCGCAGACCTTCGGCGAGGACATCGGCCGCTGCAAGGTCCTCCTCGAAGACATTCTTGGTCAGCCCGTTACCGGCTACAGGGCGCCGGGGTTCGGCATAGAGAAAGGCGCCACGTGGGTCTTTGAGAAGCTCAAAGAAGCCGGTTTCGGTTACGATGCAAGCTCCTTCCCCGCCAAGCGTGCGACGGGCGACATGGGCGGCAGTGAGTTGAATCCGCATTTGGTGGACACTCCCGCCGGGCCGATTTGGGAGTGTCCTGCGTCGGTTGTCAATGTGCTCGGCAGGCCGATGTCGCTGTTCAGCGGGGGCTACCTCCGCCTCGCGCCGTTATGGCTTATCTGGCGAGGAGTGCGCAAGCTGAGGCGGCAGGGCAGGTCGCTGATCGTCGTCGTGCATCCCAGAGAGATCGACCCAGACCACCCGCGACTGCCCCTCAGCCTGAAGCGACGCTTCAAGTGCTACGTAAATCTCAAGACCACCATGCCCAAACTTCGCAGCCTGTGCAGCGAGGGCGAGTGGTCCACCATCGGGGACATCGTGGCTGATTACGAGGCGCTGCGGAACAGTTAGGCCGAGGGAGAGGCGAGAGTCTGGTCGGCCAGGCTACCTCACGTCGAAGTTGGAAATGTTCACGTTCCAGTTTTCCAACTGGAATGCTCTGTCGTCTATACCGGCGCTGTCGTCGAAAACTTTACCCAGCATGCAGATGTGCTTGGGCTTTCTGGCGTCGGATATTTTCAACATGTTGGCGGGCCTGAATGGCAGGTTGCCGACGTACAGGATCATGTCGGCGGATCGCTTGACCTGTCGGTATACCCGTTGGACGGCGTCCTGGAAGGTGCGGGCGTTGAGCGGGTAGACGTCCAGAATGTAGGCTACTTCCACGCCGTTGTCTTCGGTGAAGAACGTGTAGGCCGCCTGGCTGTCGTCGATGGCGTCGACCATGTGGTAGCCCGTGCCGTAGCGATGGTTGCAGAAGGCCTGATCCGTTACTTTTTCGACGTTGAATTGGCAGGGGTTGTCGTCTTTCCTGCGCCGGCCGGCCAGCAGGCCCGCCCACGGCTTGAACATCCAATCCATGAAGGCGAACTTGCCCACCACCTTGCCCGGGCGGATCGGCAGGGCGTAGTAGTCCAGCTCGCCGATATCCGTCCACTTTAAGATTCGCCGCCGGTATTGCAGCGCGTTTTCGTTGGGGAACGTCATGCCGAAGACCACGCCGTGATTCGGCAAGTCGTCGCGGAGTGCGTCGGCCATTGTCTTCAGCGCGAAGGGGTCCTTTCGGTGGTCCGCGTGAATCATGGTGTCCACGGTAATGCCGAACATCACATCCCGGCCGAAGAACTTGTAGCGGTACGGCACGATCGTGTCGGCACCTACGATCCGCCCGTCGACATACTCCAGCGAGTGAAACGAATGCCCCAACGGCGTGTTCGAGAACTGCTGGTCGAAACGTTCGGGCGTCTTGACGCGGTCGAAGACGTCGTTGAAAAGCTGGATAAGCTGCTGCTTTTCATCGGCGGTGAGCTGATCGGTAGTCTTCAGTTCGAACTTGGCATCCATCTGCAGTTCCTAGCGGCCTCAGGGGGAGTCTTGCTCCTGCGTGGCGTCACCGGGCGCGTCCTGCCGGTGCGTGGCGAAATATCTGTGAACGAAGACGCTGTAGCAGCCGGCTATGGTCGCCAGGCCCGCCAGTGAGGCCAGGGCCACGGCATCGCTGCCGGAATTATATCCGAAGGCGTAAACCATTCCGCACGCGGAGCACAGCACCATCAGCCCCGCCTGGACGAGCGTCACGCGGGTATGGCTCCAGCCGCAGCGGAGCAGCATTTGGTAGTGATGGTCGCGGTGCGGCTTGGTGATCTTCACGCCCTGGAGTATGTGTTTGATCAGCGTGAACACCGCGTCGTAGATGAACACGCCGAGCGGCATTATCAGCGCGGGCCAGGGGTAGGGGCTCCACTTGGCCCCCGCCAGCGTCAGCATGGCCAGCACGTAGCCGAGTATCGTCGAGCCGCTGTCGCCCATGAAGAGCTTGGCGGTTGGGAAATTGTGAGGCGCGAACCCCACGCACGCACCGGCCAGGGCGAGGGCGATTACGACCGAGTTATGCCCGCCGCCCACCGCCAGCAGCACCGCCAGCGCCCCCCCGCCCACGATGCCCTGAGCTGCGCTGATGCCGTTAATGCCGTCCATGAAGTTGAAGAAGTTCACGAACCCCGCCACGAACATTACCGCCACTATCAGCCCCGCCCACCGTGGCAAGTGTAGGGGGAGGTACGGCAGCCCGATCTCCGTCAGCTCCAGTCCCGCCAGCCAGACCAGCCCGGTCGTCACGCCAAGATGAACGAGCAGCCTCGGGCCCGACGGGATGGTCACCACGTCATCCAGCAGGCTGATGGCCGCGATTATCGCCACCGAACCGAGCCCCATCATCAGCAGCCCGGTGAAGTGGCCGCCAATCGCGATCCCCGCCAGCATGCCCAGCAGAATCGCGATTCCGCCCGTCCGCGGCACGGCCACGCTATGGCTGGACCGCTCGCCCGGGTGGTCCATAATCTTGCCGCGATGCCCGATGATCTCAGCCGGTATCGCAGCCAGATACGTCGCCACCGCGCCGCCAGCCAAAGCTGCGGGAAACTGCCATGGAATGTCGGTAAGAATAGTGTCGTCTCCTGGCGAGGGTTACGTATATATCGCCGCTGAAGCCCCGCTAGGTTAGCCCAACTATCAACTTTCGTCAACCCGCCAGGCGTTGATCGCGAATTGCCACCGGGGCCAGCCATTGCCCCGGCCGCTCGTGGCAAGGATGGTCTCGTCCGAGCGACGACCGTTGCGGGGGGCTACCATCGTCCGCCAGTAGGTAGACGTTCCTTGTTCTAAAAAAGAGCTTGCCAATCTCCAGGCTCATGATATGATGCTCCACTATGGGGGCGTAGTGGCCGCAAGGATACTGGGAAGGGATCTCTCATGAAAGAGCTGCTCGCGGGCAGATATAGGGCTAACCTGCTATGGACAGGAGGGTGGGATTCTACCTTTCAACTGTTACAACTGCTGATCATTCAACAGCGTCGAGTGATTCCGTTCTACGTGATCGACGCAGAGCGCCGATCGACTGGCGTGGAGCTCCGGACAATGAAGCGTATCAAGGACCGTCTCTTTCGAGAACATCCCTATACGCGTGAATTGCTCCTGCCCACCCGGTACTCGGCAGTAACGGATATTGCCCCGGATGCAGAGATAGAAGACGCGCACAAGGCTATCCTTGAAGAGCGGTTCATCGCCCGTCAATATGAGTGGCTTGCCCGATTCTGCAAGGAGCAAGGCGTCGCAGACATGCAACTGTGCATGCAGTCCTTTCGTGTCCACCACAAGGGAGACATTAACTTTGATGAGTTGGTTTCTGAGAGCAAGGATGGACTATATCGCGTCAACCCAGGATACGCACCGGTGAATGAATGCAAGGTCCTGGGCTGTTTCTCTTTTCCGGTGATCACACTGACCAAGCTTCAGATGTCTGATATCGCAAAGGAGCAGGGGTTGACAGAGATCATGGGCATGACATGGTTCTGTCGTTTTCCAAGAAAGAAGATGAGGCCCTGTGGCAGATGTGGGCCATGCCTCCATGCAATCGAAGAAGGGGTGGGCTGGCGAATTCCAATGAGAGGCCGGGCTGCATCGGTCTTTCAGAGATCAATCAATCTGCCGCTACGTTCACTGGCCAAGACCGTAACGCGAAAGCTTGGCCTGCTGGATCGTATTCGATGGCGTGGCCTGCAAAAGCGAGCGCAAAGAGAAGCTCGCAACAGGTAGACTACGCCGCAGAGGATGCCGAGGAACGGTGCGGCCGTACGCGCCAGCCGTTTCGGGGCCCTGCGTCCGCTGCTGTACGGTGCAAGCGTACCGAAGACCCATCCAGCACCAGGGGGGGCCGCGCCACGAGAATGAATCGAAGGTGCCGCCATCGTGCCGACTGATCGACCGGCCGTGCGATGTCGCATTGGCGGCCGCCCACTGCAGGCAGCAGTGTCAGATGAATGCCCCATGGCGGCCCAAGGGACATACCGTATGGGAATGCAAGGGTATAGCTGTAACGGGGTCGGCATGCAGGGGGCCATGAGGCTGTGATGCAAGAAAAAGTGGTGGTGGCGTTTTGTCTCGTGTGTAGAGTGGGAAGGTGGTAAAATAAGGACTGGCATTGTCACGTCCGTATGCGGAGTGTCGCATGTATCTTGTAACTGTACTTTGGGGCCACACGTGAGTGCGCTGTGGGGCCATAGGAGATAGGTCATGTTTCTTGTTGCGATCACGAAGGGCCGAAGATTATCGTTCGCTGGAGAGTTGCCCATGGTGACACGGTCGGTGGCCGGCTGGACGCTCACTATGCTTGCCGACAACTTCATGTCGAGGGTGGCGATCAAGGGCAATGAAGTGTCGGTCCTGGAATCGCCGCGGGCGGTCAGCGATAGTGGCGAGGAGATGGTCATATCCAAGGCCTCGTTCGACCTGCGATCGAACGGACTGACGGTCTTGAAGCCCTCAATTTCCGGTAGGCCCATCTACTACTACACGAGCCCGCAAGGGGAGTTCATATGCTCCACCCACATCAGCCGGATGGTCGAGGCCGGCGTGCCGGTGGCAGAGAACGCTGCTGCCTTGCCGGAGTTCTTCGTCTTCCGGTCGGCAATGCCGCCTATGACGCTCTATCGGGACATTCAGGAACTATTGCCCGGCACGGAACTGCGAGTGAAGTTGCAGGTGGATGGTTGCGAGGTCGGCGTGCCGCCGCTGATGCCGGTGCGGGCCAGTGCGAGGCATGGTGAAGGTGGGTCGGTCGAGGCGGCCGCCGCATCTGTTCACGATGCGCTGGACGGGGTGCTACGCGCCGCCGTGCCGAAAGGGGGGAGGCCTGCGGTGCTTTTAAGCGGCGGATTGGATTCCTCCATTCTATTTCGCAAGTGTCAGGATATGCATGGCATCACGAGGAGCTATTCGGGGGCGTTCGAGTCCGGCGATCAGGGAATCGATAACGAAAAGCGTTATGCGCTATCGGCCGCTAGCGCATTGGGCTCGAATCACACGTGTTTGGACGTGTCGGTGGACGCCTACCTCATGAGCATTGTGGAGAGCATTGCCGCTGCCGAAGTGCCGCTTCAAGTCGAGCATTCCAGCGTGTTTCAGCTCCTGTCCGGTGAGACCATACCACGGGGCCGGCATATTGTCATCAATGGCCAAGGCGCAGACTCTCTGTTCGGGCTGAAGCTTCACAGGCTCGTGGCTATGTGCCAAAGGCACGATAAGCTGGCAAGATTCTTGTCCTTGCCTCCCCTTGCACGGCTCATGCGCCTTGTGGCAAACACGACAGGACGCTACCAGTCCGCTGTCGAGACGGTGCGACGTTGGCATTTTCGGAAAGTGCCCATCGACCATCCGGACCACATAATTTGGCAGCTTGACGGATTCGGCAGTGAGAAGTGGACCCGTCGCTATTTTAACGTGAGCCGGGAGCAACTTCTCGTGAATCGCCTAGCGGCCATCCGCCCGTACGCGGACCTGCCACTTGATGACCTGATCGTCTGCATTGATACCATCAGCGACGTCTGTCAGCTTCAGGCCATCTGGTCGAAAATTGGGGAATCCAAGCAAAAGATATTCTGTTACCCCTTCGCCTGTGAACAAATACTGTCCACCGTTTCCGAAATTAGTTGGCCGACGAAACTTAGCGAACCGAAGCGCGTCCTTCGCTTGGTTGCTCGTGACCTGGGGATCCCGGACGCCATCATCGACAGGCCGAAGTCGGGGTTCGGCATCGCCGGGCGGCAGTGGGCGCTGAAGGGCGGGCTGTTCGAGCCGCTAATCCCGCTTGCGGCGAAGGCCTTTGACGAAACGGAAATCCGCTCGATGCAGTCCACCAATTTGGCCGAGCGATTTACTTTCTGGAATATGCTGAACTATGGCATCTGGAAGCGCCTCTGCATCAATCGAGAGCCACTGGCCGACCTGCAAAGCGAACTGGCCGAGAGCATCGCTGCCAGTGGCCCCCGAGGCTCGGCCAGTGCTGTGGCTGGCCGGTATGAGTCGGACTCACCTGAAGGCGTAGCGCAAAAAAAAGGAAGCCCACAGCGTCTAGCCCGGCGCCATGACGGCCCGGCGCCCGTCGCTTCCGCCCAGGCGGGCCAGGCCGCCCAAAACAAACACGCCCGAGAGGACTCGAACCTCTGACCTGCGGTTTAGAAGACCGCTGCTCTATCCAGCTGAGCTACGGGCGTAACTCATTGTAAAATAATAAATTGTATTTTATTGAGTGTACCCAAAATACGCTCAAATCCGATTTGTACCCAATCTCGTACCAAATCTGGGAGCAGTTTGGGATTGCGGATCGCGACATATCAGCCCTAATCATCGGCCGATTTCCTAACCCACAATTCCATTTTGCCGAATTCACAAGCAATGTCAACCGCGAGTGATTTCACGCCCCGTTTCGATGGCACTATATCTCGAACAGCCCCTTCTCATCATCCGCGTCGTCATCGGATTCTTCATCATCGTCATTATTGTCATCGCCGCCCGCGTCATCGGTTTCGTCATCATCCTCAGCGACCTCGTCCGAATCGCCATCCGCCAATTCGATTTCGCAAATGAAGCCATGCTCTTCGTCCCCGGTCACCCCGAGCCAGACACCATGCGGCCGGTGCATGATCGCAAAACGTTGGAGCCTATCTTGGGGCGGCTGCCCCTGTGACCCCTTCCCCGTGAATTGGTCCGGTTGTTGTGGGAGAATCCAGTCGGTCATTTGGCCGGGAAGGATTCTCGGATGAAGAAGCGATACAGCGCAGCCGTAGGGCGTGCAACCCGCCACGGCCGACCTTCGGCTTGCTTGCACGCGGGTAGGTCACCGCGCCCTTGCATTCCGCGTGCAACGAGTTGCACGCCCTTGTATCTTTCCGCCGTGGTCTGTTTGATGGTTTGGTCGTTGGTGATTCACCCGAGCTTAAGCTCGGGTGAATCGGCGGCGGCGAGATCGTCGCGCCCT